>Ga0268262_10000620_pt1 | contig 46172 bp, 58 predicted proteins | sample TergutNc150P3_FD_190354 | JGI IMG/M metagenome (GOLD analysis project Ga0268262, IMG submission 190354) | Nasutitermes corniger P3 segment gut microbial community from laboratory colony in Florida, USA - Nc150 P3 (SPAdes) (version 2) | ecosystem: Host-associated > Arthropoda: Insects >... | reverse complement strand
GGAAAGCAAGGGCGTATGCCCGAAGAAGGGACGAATTCTTTAACGAGCTGCGCGTCCTCATGCGCCGTAACTTCTTTGAAAGTTGGCAGGAACTCATTGTTTTCATGTATTCTGACCTTGATACGGGGTAAACTTTAAATTGCTGTGGCCAAGCCTGAAAATGAATATTTCTTTTTCATAAAACCTTATTTTTTTAGTATATTATACATATCACAAAAAAACGAGGAGATAATATGAATAACAAAATGGTGGTACAATGGCAAAATTCTTATTCTGTGGGTGTAAAACCGATTGACGAACAGCACATGGAGCTAATCAGGCTGACAAACAAGCTGTTCAACAGTTGCATGGCGGGTCAAGAAAAAGGCACCAACGCATTCCTTGAAATTATTCATGAGGCTGTAGAATACACCAGTTACCATTTCGGTACCGAGGAAAAAATAATGGAAAGGATAAATTACCCGGACTACGCAAGGCACAAGAAAGAGCATACTAATTTTGTGCGGGAAGTTTTCATAAAGGTAGAGGAATTCAAATCCGGAAAACTGCTTGCCCCCCTTCTGTTTGTGTATTTTCTCCGGGACTGGGTATTGCATCATATTGCTGTAAGCGATAAGAGGCTGGGCGACTATCTTTTATTAATGAAGCGTAATGGCTATCTTCAAAGAATGAGTCTTAGGGTTAGAAGGGATACGATGACAAACCGGATGCTTATTAAATAGTTCCGATTTCCTTTATTCTATTAATTTCGTCCCTGATGGCCGCAGCTTGCTCAAATTCCAGGTTTTTGGCGCGTTCAAGCATTTCCCTTTCCAGGGCAGAAACAAGCTTCTTACGCTCGGCGGGAATGATGACATTGTAGGATTTTTTAAGCACTTCAATGGATGAAGTTGCGGCATCCCTTTCCTCCGCCGCGTGGCGTTGCAGAATGTCCGTTATTGCCTTTTTAACCGTAGTGGGGGTGATGCCATGCTTTCCGTTGTATTCCATCTGAATGGTGCGGCGGCGCTCGGTTTCGGCAATGGCAGTCTTCATGGCGTCGCTTATCCTGTCCGCGTACATGATCACCTTGCCGGCAGCGTTACGCGCCGCCCGCCCGATTATCTGCACCAGGCTGGTAAGCGACCTGAGAAAGCCGATTTTGTCCGCGTCCAGAATCGCGATAAAAGACACTTCCGGCAGGTCTATGCCTTCCCGAAGCAGGTTGATTCCCACCAGGACATCAAATTCCCCGCTGCGGAGCTGGGTCAGGATTTCCACCCTTTCAATTGTCTCTACTTCGCTGTGAATATACCTCACGCGCAGTCCCAGGCCGGAAAGGTAGTCGGTGAGGTCTTCGGCCATCTTTTTGGTCAGGGTAAGGATGAGGGAACGCTCGCCCGCCTCAATCCGCTTCCGTATCTCGCCGTAAATGTCCTCCATCTGGCCTTCGCTGGGCCGTACCTCTATTTCCGGATCCAAAAGGCCTGTGGGCCTGATTAGCTGCTCGACCACCCTTTTTGATTGCTCTTTTTCAGCCGGCCCTGGCGTGGCGGAGACAAAGATGGTCTTGTCCAGCCGCGCCTCAAACTCGTCGTAGCGAAGGGGCCGGTTGTCCAGGGCGCAGGGAAGGCGGAAACCGTAGTCCACCAGGTTTGTCTTTCTTGAGCGGTCGCCGGCGTACATGGCCCCTATCTGCGGAAGGGTAACGTGGCTTTCGTCGATGAAGGTCAGGTGCGCTTCAGGCAGATAGTCGATAAGGGTGTCCGGGGCCTCGCCGGGTTTTCTTCCCGCCAGATGGGCGGAGTAATTTTCAATCCCCGGACAGTAGCCCATTTCGGTTAGCATTTCGATGTCGTATTCTACCCTGGTTTTTAGGCGTTCCGCCTCCAGCATCTTTCCTTCCGCGATAAAAAATTCGTAGCGGTTTGCAAGCTCTTCTTTAATGGCCCCCATGGCGTTCTGTACCATGTCCGCAGGCATTACGAACTGTTTCGCGGGATAGATCAGCGCCCTGTCAAGCTCTTCGATTGTCGCGCCGGAAATCGGATCAATGCGGCGTATCCTTTCCACTTTGTCCCAGTCCAAATCCACCCTGTAGGCTTCTTCCAGGTAAGCGGGGTAAATTTCCAGGGTGTCGCCCCGGCGGCGGAAGCGGCCCCGCTCAAGAACCGCGTCGTTCCGCTCGTACTGGAGTTCCACAAAGCGCCGGATCAATGCATCCACGTCAATGGTATCGCCCCTGGAGAACGTGGCGGTCATCTTCTTGTATACTTCCGGCGTGGCAAGCCCGTAAATGCACGAGACGGTTGCCACGATGATAACGTCCTCCCTTTCCATGAGGCTCCTGGTGGCGGAAAGCCGCAGACGCTCTATCTCGTCGTTTATTGACGCGTCTTTTTCGATGTAAAGGTCGCGGCTGGCCACATAGGCTTCGGGCTGGTAATAATCGTAATATGAAACAAAGTATTCCACCGCGTTGTGCGGGAAAAAGCCCCGGAACTCGCGGAAAAGCTGGGCCGCCAGGGTCTTGTTGTGGCTTACGATCAGGGTGGGCATCTGTACCGCCTCTATGATCTTTGCCATGGTAAAGGTCTTGCCCGAGCCGGTAACCCCCTGGAGAACCTGAAACTTGTCTCCGGCCTTAATTCCCTCCGACAGGGCGGCTATGGCTTCCCCCTGGTCTCCGGCAGGCTCAAACGGCGAAACTACTTCAAAGGGGCGCATAGGCAAATCGTTTATGGATATTATGGTATTGTCAAGCGCTTATTTTGGGGGTATGCTTTGGCTATGGCTTTACTGAAAGAAGTTGCGCCTAAATACAATAATACCTACGCGAATTTTCTTGAATGGGATGAAGATTTCAGGGCGGAACTTCACGATGGGGAAGTTGTTATGATGGCGCCTCCGTTAACAGTACACCAGGAAGTTGTTACTCAATTTGTGATTCAAATTGGCAATTATTTGAAAGGGAAAAAATGCAAGGTTTTTGCGGCGCCTTTTGGGGTCAGGCTTTTCCCAAAAAAAGACCGAAGCGACGACACGGTTTTTGAGCCGGATATAGTGGTGATCTGCGACCAGGAGAAGTTAGACGAGCGCGGCTGTAACGGCCCGCCGGATTTTGTCATTGAGATTATTTCCCCTTCTACCGCAAAATATGACCGGGTTTATAAGCTGCGAAAATACGAAAAGGCGGGGGTGAGGGAATACTGGATAGTAGACCCGGAAACAAAATACGTGCAGGTTTTTACTCTTGAAAACGGCCGCTTTTTGGCTTCAGGCTACGATGAAACCGAAAAAGCCGCGATCTCTGTGCTTGAAGGTTGCGAAATCGATCTGCAGGCGGTTTTTTCGGAGTAAAGCTAATATGTTGCCCTTTTTAAGGGATAAATTTTTCAGTATTTGTTGATAATATCATCAATTTCATTGAGAATTCTGCTTGTTGACTGGTCAATTTGGATTTTTATTTGAGTTTTAATCTGTTTTTTCATGGAGTTTGGCAGGCGCGGGAATAAATTTTCAGTTTCAGAATTATCAATTTTGTCTGCTTGTTCCTTGAAAAAGAGGTACGGCTTTATCCTGAGAATAGCGGCTATTTTTTCAATCATTTCCTTATAGAAGGAAACCTTCGCCCAATCTCTATATCCCCTATATAACTGGTTGCAGTGTCACAAAATTCTGCCAATTTCATCCGTGAAAGGCCTTCTTTTTTACGGAATTCTTTTAAATTTCGGGCAAAAATCTGTTTCAGAGTCATTTTTATATGCTAATAGCCGGAGTATTCAGGCTGCAATTGGCTTTTCGCCGATAATATACGATTTATAAATATCGGCTAATTGCTTATAACCAGAAATGGGGGAACCCCAATTTATTGTTTATATTATGAGATGAGTGAGTGGCAAAACAGAATGCTAGTTAAGCTTGAAAATGCCAGTGAAAACCATTGGCTTGTAAAATCGATATTTCCTCTTTTCCTGTACCCTATTGGAATTGGTGCAGGAAACATTGACGTTTTTCTAGATTTAGGCGATTTTTTTGAATTCGAACTAGAAATTCCTTATCCTATGTTCAATAGGAATATTATGTGGTATTAATTTAATATGGAATATTTCTTTTAAAACGCAAAAAGGAGAGCAATGATGTTTGACTCGGTAAAAACAATGGACGAAATTATTAAGTGGATACAAAATTACTTTGAAGAAAACGGCAGGGACTGTTCCGCTGTTGTCGGGATTAGCGGCGGGAAGGACAGCTCGACAACCGCTGCATTATGCGTAAAGGCCTTGGGAGCAGAAAGGGTATACGCCGTTCTTATGCCGCAGGGAGAGCAGTACGACATAGGCTATTCAAAGGAACTAGTATCGCATTTAGGAATAAAGCATTTTATTGTCAATATAAAGGACAGCGTGGACACGCTCCTGTCGGCAATAAAAGACGGGGGAATTTCAGCTAACAGGCAGGCTGTTATCAATATACCAGCCAGAGTCAGAATGACGGTGCTTTACGCCGTATCCGCAGTTGTAAACGGGCGGGTAGCAAATACCTGCAACCTCAGCGAGGACTGGGTGGGCTACGCGACAAAATATGGAGATGGCGCTGGCGATTTCAGCCCGTTGTCACATCTTACGGTAGCGGAAGTTAAAGCTATAGGCAGGAAGCTTCTGCCTGAAAAGTTTATTGAAAAAACGCCGGAAGATGGGCTTTCGGGATTAACGGATGAAGCAAATCTAGGCTTTACGTATGATGTTCTGGACAGGTATATTCGCGAAGGCATTTGCGAAGATTTGACAGTTAAAGAAAAAATTGACAGATTACACAGCCTTAACCTGCACAAAATTACTCCTATGCCAGGGTTTTTGCCCTGATTTTTTACGCAATCTGAACGCTAATTAGCATCTGTCTATGAAGTAACAGCAATTTTCAATTTGAAAGCTATAAAAGAAATTAACCACAGGAGGACACGGAGTTTTAACGTGAAAACTATCTTTAATGCGAAAAAGTACCGCGAGCGGATATTGATGTTATTACAGCGGCGGTCAGCGCGGATACCCGGGTTGGAAGCAAATATCTAAAAGGTGGACTGGGCTTTGGCGGGCCCTGTTTTCCACGCGACAATGCTGCCTTTCAGGTGTTTGCTGAAAAATTCGGAGGCAAAGCTCCTGTTGGCAAAGAGGTAATCAACATAAACTATGAAGTGGTAAACAGAATAGCAAAAATTTTATCAGGCCATATAAAATCTACAGGTAAAATTGCCATATTGGGGATGTCTTATAAACCGGGGATTCATATTATTGAGGATTCCCAATCCATATTATTGGCGGATTGGCTGTTAAAGAATGGGTACAAGATTTGTGCTCACGACCCTGCCGCGCTGGAACAGGTAAAAATACTCAAAAACGGTGTTTTTTCGTATTTTTTCCATCAAGTAGGGCAAAGCCCGACAAACTCCTGGAGTTACTACCACTTTATAGCCATTTACACAATTTTTAGACAGGCTTCATGGCAACAGTTAGCTCTTTGCTATTGACTTTTTTTTTTCTTTTCGATAGGGTAATACCATGCCGACTATCAATCAACTGGTTCGCTTTGGAAGACAGCAGGTTGGCTCAAAAACCAAGTCTCCGGCGCTCCACTCCTGTCCCCAGAAAAGAGGGACTTGTACCAGGGTAATGACCGTTACCCCCAAAAAACCGAATTCTGCCCTCCGCAAGGTGGCCAGGGTGCGGCTTTCTTCCGGTACGGAAGTAACCGCATATATACCCGGCATAGGACACAATCTTCAGGAACATTCGGTGGTTCTGGTCCGTGGCGGGCGTGTAAAAGACCTTCCCGGTGTCAGGTATCATATTATTCGGGGCGCGAAGGATACCCTTGGCGTAGAAGACCGCAAGCGGGGCCGGTCAAAGTACGGCGCAAAGCGGCCAAAGGCATAGCGGGGTAAGTTATGGGACGCAAAAAAAAGACCATTGACAGGGGGATACTTCCGGATCCCAAGTACAACAGTGTTTTGCTCTCCAAATTTGTAAACCGCATGATGTGGGAAGGCAAGCGTTCAATCGGCCTCAGGATCGTGCATGACGCCTTGGGAATACTTCAACAGAAGGTGGAAAAGGATCCCCTGGAGGTTTTCCTGAAGGCAATCGACAACGTTAAGCCCGTTATTGAGGTCAGATCCAGACGTGTTGGCGGGGCAACATACCAGGTCCCCGTGGAAATCCGTGAATCACGGCGGGAAGCTCTTGGGATGCGTTGGATAATCAACGCCGCAAGGGCGCGTTCAGGCCACGGTATGGAAGACCGCCTGGCCGCAGAGCTTATGGACGCCTACAACAACACAGGGACGGCCTTCAAAAAGAAGGAAGATACGCATAAAATGGCGGAGGCTAACAAAGCTTTTGCACATTATCGTTGGTAGAGGGCTATCCCTTGCGGGATAGCTTCAAAACCAAAGGTTTTTGATTCCTGTCCCCTGGGGGCTTTACATTTTTTTTGGAAACTGATATTTTTGGTTTCTAAGCAGGTTTTTATCGGTTTTCAATCGGTTTTCCAAACCGATCATCAAGAAGACTTGATGAGATAGGTGGAGCCGAACGGTTGATAGTGAGGGTTTCTTTCCTTTCGCAAATCCGCTGTTCATTCCTTTTATCTTTAATCAGTCTCGTGTAATAAAAGGCCCGCGTATGCGAGCTTAGCAAGTCCGGCGTCCCTAACTTCGTTTCATATGGGGGCTGCGGGGAATAGTTTTTTTGTGTGCCCAAGGAGTAAGGAGGACACTAATGGCTAAAGATAAGTTTGAGCGCAAGAAAATCCACATGAACGTCGGAACCATAGGCCACGTTGACCATGGTAAAACCACTCTCTCCGCCGCTATCACCATGTATTGTGGTAAAAAATACGGTGATAAGATCATGAAGTTTGATGATATTGATAACGCACCGGAAGAGAAAGCCCGTGGTATTACCATCAATACCCGGCACCTGGAATATCAGTCTGAAAAAAGGCACTATGCCCACATCGACTGTCCGGGGCACGCGGACTACATTAAGAACATGATCACCGGCGCGGCCCAGATGGACGGGGCTATTTTGGTTGTATCAGCGCCTGATTCGGTTATGCCCCAGACTCGGGAACATATCATTCTGGCCCGCCAGGTCGGCGTCCCAAGTATGATGGTTTTCCTTAACAAGATCGACCTTCTTGAAGATCCTGAGCTGGTAGATCTGGTAGTGGAGGAAGTCAAGGACGTACTCACCGCCAATGGTTTCCCCGGCGACAAGACACCTATTATCAAAGGTTCCGCCTTCAAAGCCATGGAAGATTTAAATGTGGGTAAAGAGAATGAAAATACTACCTGTATCCAGGAACTGCTCGACGCAATGGATTCTTACTTCCCCGATCCTGTTCGGGACGCGGACAAGCCCTTTATCATGCCCATTGAGGATGTGTTTAGTATTTCCGGACGGGGTACCGTTGTTACCGGTAAAGTAGAACGCGGCATACTCAAAAAGATGGAAGAAGTTGAAATTGTCGGCATCAAACCAACCAAGAAGACGGTTGTGACCGGTTTGGAAATGTTCAACAAAGAGCTGGACGATGTTCAGGCCGGTGAAAATGTCGGCGTACTGCTCCGTGGTATTGATAAGAAAGAAGTTGAGCGCGGACAGGTACTCGCCAAACCCGGTTCAATCACCCCCCACAAAAAGTTCAAAGGCCAAATTTACTGCCTTTCCAAGGAAGAAGGAGGACGGCACAAACCTTTTGAGACAGGTTACCGGCCCCAGTTCTATTTCCGTACCACTGATATTACCGGAACCATAATTCTTCCCGAGGGGAAGCATATGGTGCTGCCCGGCGATAATACCGAAATTATCGGCGAGCTTATTCACCCGATAGCTATGGAAAAGGGGCTTAAGTTCGCTATTCGTGAGGGAGGCAAAACCGTTGCTTCCGGTCAGGTAACGGAAATTATTGAGTAGGTTTTATAGCGCTTAACATCCGGAAAAGGATGTTAAGCGTTTGTTGTTTCTGGAGGAATAATGGCGGCTAAGGAACGAATTCGCGTTCGTTTACGCGGTTTCGATGTGGAATTACTGGATCAGAGTTCAAAGTCAATCGTTTCTACCGTGCAGAAGGCGGGGGCTAAAGTAACCGGCCCTATTCCCCTTCCTACGCGGATAAACAAGGTAACGGTGCTTCGTTCTCCCCATGTCAACAAGAAGTCACGGGAACAGTTTGAAATGCGGACCCATAAAAGGCTCATAGACATCATTAATCCTTCCGCAGAGGTAATGGATTCTTTGATGAAGCTGGAGCTGCCGGCAGGCGTGGACGTGGAAATTAAGCAGTAGGGGTTTGATGATGTTGGGTCTAATGGCCAGAAAAGTGGGAATGACTCAGGTGTTTGACGAGACCGGGAGCCTGGTTCCCGTAACAGTAATTCGGATCGACCCGAATGTTGTTATTGCTCAAAAATCCAAGGAGAAAAACGGCTACAAAGCAGTCGTTCTCGGCGTGGATGAGTTAAAGAAAGACAGGGCTTCCAAGCCCTATGCGGGGCAGTTTCCCGAAAATATAGCCCCACAAAAAACCATACGTGAATTTCGGGACTTTGAAAAAGAAGTAAATCCCGGCGACAAGCTAGGCGTTGAAGTTTTCGAGGGAATACGTTATGTGGATGTTATTGGTGTTTCCAAGGGAAAAGGCTTTCAAGGAGTTGTAAGGCGCTACGGTTTCGGTGGCGGGCGAGCTACTCACGGTTCAAAGTTCCACCGCGAGCCGGGTTCGACCGGGCAGAGTACGTATCCGCACAAGACTTTTAAGAATGTAAAGATGCCGGGCCGGATGGGTCGGGAGCAGGTTACGGTTTTGAGCCAGCGGGTTGTAAAAGTAGATACGGAAAAGCAGCTTGTGCTAATAAAGGGCGCTGTTCCCGGAGTGAAAAAGGGCCTGGTGGTAATAAGGTCTGCGGTAAAAAAGTAAGCGGGTGTAATGATGAATAGTACAGTATATTCTATCGATGGCAGGGAATTAAGGAGCATCGAGCTTGCGGACAGCGTTTTCGGTCTCCCGATAAATGAAGATGTGATTTGGTATGCCATCAATAATGAACTTGCAAATAAAAGACAGGGAAATGCCTGCACAAAGGATCGCGGCGAGGTTCACGGTTCCAATGCCAAGCCATATAAGCAAAAGGGTACAGGTCGTGCCCGCCGGGGTGATAAAAAGAGCCCTATATTGGTAGGCGGAGGAACAATGTTCGGGCCAAAGCCCAGGGATTATTCCTATTCAATGCCCAAAAAGGCAAAGCGCCTTGCGATAAAAACTATTCTTAGCCTTAAAGCCCAGAGCGACACCCTTAGGATTATCGAGGATTTTTCGGTTGATTCCGGAAAGACCAAAGATTTATTCGGAATTTTGAAAAGTTTCAATCAGGGTAAAGAAACGGAGCAGCGGACAGTGATGGTGCTTCGGGGCGAAGAAGTGGACGTAAAAAATGGAAAGGACGATCGCGCTGAAATTCTTCCCGGCGTAAGAAAGATAAAGCAGGCGGGGAGGGGAATACCCTGGCTGAGTTTTCTTTCACATTGCAGGCTCAGGGCACATGACCTTTTTTATGGGCGGAGCATTATAATGACAGAAAGCGCCGCGAAAAAACTAAACGAATTTTATGGAGAGGCCGGGAAATGACGAATGAACAAATTTTGATAGAACCGGTTCTTTCTGAAAAGGCAAATATACTAAGAGAAGAAGGAAAGTACGTTTTTAAAGTTGACCCAAGGGCAACCAAGATACAGATAAAGGAAGCGGTCAGGCGGATTTACAATGTACATCCCGTTTCATGTACCGTCATGAATGTGAGCGGCAAGCCGAAGCGTCTGCGCTCACGGGCAGGCTACACCTCATCCTGGAAAAAGGCCATTGTAAGGCTTTCCAAAGATGAAAAGATCAGCGTCTTTGAGGGCGTGTAAGGGAAAAGAATATGGGAATTAAGACATATAAACCGATAACACCTGGAATGAGGGCATGGCAGAGCCTGGACTATTCCGACTTAACCCCCGGCGTCAAACCCGAGAAGTCCCTTACCGAGGGCAGGAAGGACAGAGCCGGGCGGGACAGCAACGGCAGAATCAGCGTCAGGCACAAAGGCGGCGGCCACAAGCGGCTTTACAGGATCATTGACTTCAAGCGGGACAAGATAGGCATTCCCGGCAAGGTAGCGTCCATCGAATACGATCCCAACCGCAGCGCAAATATCGCCCTCATCAAGTACACCGACGGCGAGAAGCGCTACATCATTGCGCCAAAGGGGCTTGTGGTAAACGCCAAGGTAATCAGCGGGCCAAACGTTCCCATCGAAATAGGAAATGCCCTTCCTCTGGAAAATATCCCCTTGGGTTTTACGGTTCATAACGTGGAGCTTACCCTGGGGAAAGGCGGGCAGATTGTACGTTCCGCCGGCGGTGGGGCGCTGGTTGCGGCCAAGGAAGGCGATTACGTTACGCTTAAGCTCCCGTCCGGCGAAATGCGGATGATCTTCAAAAAGTGCTACGCGAGTATCGGCACAGTCGGCAACGAAGACCACATGAACGTGCAGATAGGCAAAGCCGGGCGAAAGCGCTGGATGGGGGTTAGGCCGACCGTCCGCGGCATGTCCATGAACCCTGTCGATCACCCCCACGGGGGCGGCGAGGGGAAGAGCAAAGGCATTCATCCGGTTACCCCGTGGGGTCAGCCGACCAAGGGATATAAGACCAGGGATAAGCATAAGCCTTCGTCCAGGTTTATCGTCAGCCGGGCTAAAAAATAGGAGAAGAGGGTGTCGAGATCCATAAAGAAAGGGCCCTTCATAGAGAAGAGCCTCTATAAGAAAGTACTGGAATTGAGCAAGTCCGGAGAGCGAAGGATGATTAAAACCTATTCGCGTTGCTCAACAATTATTCCCGAAATGGTGGGCGGAACCATCTCGGTTCACAACGGTAAAACCTGGATTCCCGTTTATATTACGGAAAACCTGGTTGGTCATAAATTGGGCGAATTCGCTCCTACCCGGATTTTCCGGGGCCATGCGGGTTCGGACAAAAAGGCTTCTAAATAAGTTGGATAAGCCAAGGAACTGAAGGCAGGAATAAAATGGCAACAACGGCAAAAAATGAAAATCCCGGCTACATGGCCATTACCAGGTATTTGCTGGTCTCTCCTTACAAAATCCGCCCGGTTGCGGATCTGGTAAGGCGGAAGCCTTATACCGAAGCAGTAGCTATCCTGGAAAATATGCCGCACAAAGGCGCCAGGCTAATCAGAAAGACCATGGTTTCCGCCGCTTCAAACGCCTTGAACCGCGACAAAAAGCTTGATGAAGAGATGCTCTATATAAGGGAAATTATGGTTGACGAAGGGCCAAGGATGAAACGGGTTTGGTTCAGGGGCAGAGGCCGGGCGGATATGCTTTTAAAGAGGATGTGTCACATCACTGTTGTTGTAGACCAGGCGGCAAACGCCGGAGCGAAGAGCGCTTCCGCAAAAGCTGCCGCGGTTAAAAAACCTGCTTCGAAAAAGGCGGAGAAATAAATGGGACAGAAAGTTAATCCGATAGGATTGAGGGTTGGGATCAATAGAACATGGCTTTCCAGGTGGTACGTGGATCCCAAAGAGTATGCCGATACCCTTCACGAAGATCTTAAGCTTCGCAAGCTCATAATGGATATGCCTGAAACAAAGGGCGCCGACATTGCGGAGCTGGAAATTATCAGGCATCCCCAACGGATTACAATTACCATACACACCGCGCGGCCTGGGGTCATAATCGGGATAAAAGGCGCGAATATCGAGAAGATAACATCAGAGCTCCAGAAGCATGTCAGCAAAAAGGTTCAGATTAAAATAAAAGAAGTCAGAAACGCCGATAACAACGCGCAGATAATAGCGCAGAATGTTGCCCGGCAGCTTTTGGCGCGCTCAAGTTTCAGGCGAACCATGAAGCAGGCCATCACCAACGCAATAAAAAAAGGCAACGCTCAGGGTGTAAAAATCCGCCTTTCAGGCCGGCTTGGCGGCGCCGAAATGTCCCGAACGGAAGAGGCGAAGGAAGGGCGAATACCCCTGCATACTCTTCGCGCGGATATAGACTTTGGTTTTGCCGAAGCCCACACAACCTTTGGCTCCATCGGGGTAAAGGTCTGGGTGTACAACGGCATGAAGTACGGCAAAGAACAAAAGGAAGATGCGGGGGCATTGCTCCGCAAACGGCGGGAGCGGGTTCCTGCCCATAGAAACGAAAACCAAAGAACCGAAGGTTCTCGAGCTGAGAATTCTAGAACCGAAGGCCGGTTTTAAGGCTAAGGTTTGAGGAGTGGATAAATGTTAAGTCCGAAGCGTGTTAGGCATCGTAAGGTACAACGCGGGAATATGCCCGGAAATGCAACGAGGGGAAATACTGTTGCTTTCGGTGATTTTGGCCTTGTTGCCCTGGACAGAATGTGGATTACCAACCGGCAGATAGAAGCCGCCCGTATTGCCATGAATAGGCATATCAAGCGCGGAGGTAAGCTCTGGATCCGGATTTTCCCGGACAAGCCGTATTCCAAGAAACCGGCGGAAACCCGCATGGGCAAGGGAAAGGGAGCGCCGGAGTATTGGGTAGCAGTGGTCAAGCCCGGAACTGTCATGTTTGAACTAGGGGGCATTGAAAAACACCTGGCAGAGGAAGCAATGAAGCTGGCGGGGGCGAAACTCCCCATTAAATCCAAATTTGTCGCACGCGCGGATATGGAACTGGGTGGATAGATTATGAAGAATTCGTTCAAAAACCTTACTTTTTCGGAGCTAAAAGCAAAGCGGGATGAGCTTTCCCGAAAATATATGGATTTCCGGTTTCAACTGGTTATCGGGCATGTGGATAATCCATTGCAAAAAAGGGAGTTGCGTCGGCAGATTGCCCGTCTTAACACCATGATCCGGCAACATGAGCTTGATGAGCAGAAAACCGCTTTGCAAAACAAAGCATCTGCAGAGAACAAGAAGGCGTAAAGGAGTAAACAGTGGCTGAAGAAGATCGGCTTATCGAACCCGTGCAGGCCAAAAGCGGTAAAAAGGTATTTGTGGGTATTGTATGCAGCGACAAAATGGACAAGACCATAGTAGTTTCTGTTGAAACTAAAACCCTGCACCCGTTGTATAAGAAATATATTGTTAGAAGCAAAAAAGTAAAAGCCCATGATGAAAAGAACGAAGCGAAAATCGGCGATCGCGTCAGGGTAATTGAATGCCGTCCCATCAGCAAGGAAAAATGCTGGAGACTGGACGCCATCCTAGAAAAGGCAAAATAGGGAGAGCGGAAAAATGATTCAGGTGGAATCTTTCCTGAATGTGGCGGACAATTCAGGAGCCAAGCTGGTTCAGTGTATCAAGGTGCTTGGCGGTACAAAGCGTAAGTACGCGGGTATTGGGGATATTATTGTGGTCGCCGTAAAGGAAGCTCTGCCCACTTCGGTTATCAAAAAGGGAACCGTAGAAAGGGCGGTGGTGGTCAGGACTCACAAAGAATACCGCCGCCCCGACGGAACCTATATACGGTTTGATGACAATGCCTGCGTTATCATAGATGCGGCGCTGAACCCCAAAGGAAAGCGCATATTCGGGCCGGTTGCCCGGGAACTGCGGGAAAAGGGAGATTTTATGAAAATCATTTCGCTTGCCCCGGAGGTATTATGAACACAAAGGTTCATATTATGAAACTAAAGTTTCTTGGAGCGGAACATGGTTGAAGCAGCCCATAAATTCAAACTGAAAAAGGATGACTCTGTCCAGATTATCGCCGGCAAGGATAAGGGTAAGCGGGGACGCATACTCAAGATTTTCCGGGACACAGACCGCATTGTGGTAGAAGGCGCAAATATCGTTAAAAAGGCGAAGAAACGCCGTAACCAGCAGGACAGGGGCGGCATTATCGAAGTTGAGGCGGCTATTCATTCGTCCAATGTAGCCATAGTTTGCAAAAAGTGCGGGCCGACCCGGATTGGGTACAAGATCGAGGGAACCGAAGGTTCCAAGAAAAATAAAACCAGAATTTGCAGAAAATGCGGGGAGGCGCTGTAATGGCTTCTGCTAAGAGTGATGTTAAAGGCGCTGCTGTAAAGGGCGTTCCAAAAGGCTATGAGCCCCGTCTGAAAAAGATATACAAGGAGCAAATTGCCCCTGAGCTGATAAAAGAATTCGGCTACAAAACGCCCATGCAGACTCCAAAACTTGAAAAAATCATTGTAAGCATGGGTGTAGGCGAGGCGCTTCAAAACAAAAAACTGCTGGATGCAGCCATTGATGACCTTACCCTGATAACCGGGCAAAAAGCGGTAAAGACCAAAGCCCGAAAAAGCATCGCGAACTTCAAAATCAGGGCCGGCCAGGAAATCGGCGCGAAAGTCACCCTAAGGGGAGCGATGATGTACGAGTTTTTCGACAGGCTTGTGAATGTCGCGCTTCCCCGTGTTAAGGACTTTCGGGGGATTAACCAGAATGCTTTCGATGGGCATGGGAATTATTCTTTGGGACTGACTGAACAGATCATATTTCCGGAGATCGACTTTGACAAAATTGAGCGCGTAGCCGGACTTAATATCGCGATTGTTACAACGGCAAGAACAGACGCGGAGGCCAAGGCCTTCCTCGCCAAGTTCGGTATGCCTTTCAGGAAATAAAGAGGAGTATAAATGGCAAGAAAAGCAATGATTTTAAAGGCGCTTAAGAAGCCTAAATATAAAACGAGAAAAGTTAATCGCTGCCGTATCTGCGGACGGGCCAGAGGGTACCTCAGAAAATTTGAGATGTGCCGTCTTTGTTTCCGTAAACTCGCCAGCGAGGGACTTATTCCGGGCGTTACAAAATCTAGTTGGTAGGAGAATAGGATGAGCGTTTCTGATCCCGTTGCGGATATGCTAACCAAAATCCGGAATGCCGGAATGGCAAAGCATGAAAAGGTTGATATCCCTACCTCTAAACTGAAGCTTGAGATCGTCAAGATTTTAAAGATTGAAGGGTATATCAAGAACTTCAAGAAGGCTAATCAGGATGGAGCCAATGTGATCCGGGTTTTTCTTAAATACGATGAAAAGACCGGGCCTATCATTCACGGAATTGAAAAGGTTTCAAAACCCGGACGCCGGGTTTATATGGGGTATAAAACTATGCCCCGAGTATTTAACGGCTATGGGACCCTCATTGTTTCCACATCCCAGGGGGTCACCACGGGCAAGAAAGCCGCCGAGAAAAAGGTCGGCGGCGAAGTAATCTGTACTGTCTGGTAAGAGGATAAATATGTCGCGTATCGGAAAAATACCGGTGAAGGTTCCCAAGGACGTTAAGGTCAGTTTTGCCAACAACCTTATGACTGTCGAAGGCCCAAAAGGAAAACTCACACAAAACTACCACCCAATTATCACGTTTGAGGATAAGGGAAGTGAAATCATCGTAAGCCGGCCAAATGATGAGAAACAGACAAAGTCCTACCACGGTCTTTACAGAAACCTGCTTAACAACATGGTTGCCGGAGTTTCCACAGGGTTCAGCCGTACGCTTCTGATAACCGGCGTCGGCTACAAGGCCGAAGTTAAGGGGAATATCCTTATTCTTAGCCTGGGGTATTCCAGCGATGTTTATATAGGCATTCCCGAAGGTATAACTATTACAGCCGAAGCGAGCAAGGTGACTGTAAGCGGCATTGACAAGCAGAGAGTGGGGGAACTGGCTTCCCAAATCAGAAAGCTAAGGCCGCCTGAGCCGTATAAGGGCAAAGGCATCCGCTACGAGAATGAAAAGATTATAAGGAAAGTCGGCAAGTCCGGCGTCAAATAGGGTAGGGTCATGCTGAAAAAGATGATTGAGAAAGACAGGAAGCGCTTTAAGAGAAAGGTGCACATACGCAAGGCAATTTCCGGAACCGCCGAGCGGCCACGAATGACGGTTTTTAGAAGCAACCGTTCCCTTTCGATTCAGATAATTGACGATGCCAACGGGAGCACCCTTGCTTCGGCATCTACTCTGGAAAAGGAACTCCGCAATATAAAAGCTACGGTTGCCGGAGCCGGCCAGCTTGGCGAAATTATGGGAAAGAGGATTCTTGAGAAAAACATTAAGGCCGTTGTCTTTGATAGAAACGGTTACTTGTATCATGGCGTTGTGAAGGCAATGGCGGACGGAGCCCGGAAGGCCGGGGTTCTGTTTTAGGGGGCGGTATGGAAAAAACGCAAGAGGCGGACAAAAGTCCGGTTGACAGGAGCCCGGGTGACAAAAGTCAGGCGGAAAAAGCACCGGCGGAAACATTTTCTTCTGATAATCTTTCGGTGGATAAATTCGTGCGGGAAGAAGGCCGCGATGGAAGCCATAGGGGCGAAAGAAGAGGCCGTGGCGAAGGAAGAGAAAGATCGCGGGACAGGGATGCCGCCGATAAAGAGTTTATAGAAAAACTGGTTAAGCTTAACCGTACTGCCAAGGTTGTAAAGGGCGGGCGCCGTTTTTCTTTCTCCGCCCTCACGGTGATCGGAGACCGGAAAGGAAATGTCGGCTATGGTTTTGGCAAGGCTAACGATGTTTCAGAGGCCATTCGCAAAAGCATCGACAAGGCGAAGCGGAACATGGTTACTCTGCCTGTGAAGAACGGAACCATTCCCCATGAAATAGAAGGCGTATTTAAGGCATCAAGGGTACTTCTAAAGCCGGCTTGCTCCGGTACGGGAATTATTGCCGGGGGCCCGGTAAGGGCAATAATGGAAGCGGGCGGCGTAACGGACGTTCTTTCCAAGTCTATCGGAGCTGCCAGCCAATATAACGTGGTTAAGGCTACTTTTGACTGCATCAGCAAGATGATGGACGCGCGGACAGTCGCGAAGAACCGGGGCAAGCCCCTGAAGGATTTTTGGGGGTAAGCGGTGAAGATACGGATTAAACTGGTCAGAAGCACCATAGGCGCTCTGCCCAAGCAGCGGGCCACAGTGCGGGCGCTGGGTTTACGCAAGATAGGTTCTTCTTCCGAGCAGGAGGCAAGTCCGGCTGTTTTGGGCATGGTGAAGGTTGTATCTCACCTCGTTTCGGTGGAGGAAATAAAATAATGGCTCACGATTTTAACTTGCACGCTCCGGAAGGCGCCAACAAAAAGAAAAAGATACTTGGTCGTGGGCAGGGTACGGGCCATGGAACCACATCCGGAAGAGGAAACAAGGGACAAAAGGCCCGTTCCGGCGGAAAAACCTATGTAGGCTTTGAAGGCGGCCAGATGCCGCTTTACAGGCGGCTGGCCCACAGGGGATTTTCAAATTATCCCTTTAAGAAAAGCTTCCAGATTGTCAACTTAAACGAAATTGAAAAGCGCTATTCGGAAGGCGATACGGTTGATGAGGTTTCTCTCCATGAAAAAGGACTGATTAAAGGCAGGTTAAAAAAAGGCGTTTTTGCGCCAGATTTTCCTGTAAAGATTCTGGGCAATGGGGAATTAACCAAAAAGCTCACTTTTAAAATCGGTTTGGTTTCTGGTTCGGCCAGGGAAAAAATACTGAAGTCAGGCGGAGAGCTTCCGGCAGGCGCTGAAGCGGTTCCCAATAAGGCTTCCGAGGAATAAGCAGGTAGTTATGGCTAATCCATTGGTAGGCATTTTTAGGGTTAAAGAACTCCGCGAGCGCATACTTTTCAGCTCCCTGATGCTGGCGGTGTTCAGGCTTGGCGCGTTTATTCCAATCCCCGGGGTTAATGCCCAGGTGTTGAACAGCTATTTTGAATCCCTGCGAGCCCAGGAAGGTTCGAGAAACGCGATCGTTGATTACCTGGACTTTTTTGCCGGCGGCGCTTTCTCGAATTTCTCCGTGTTCATGCTTGGGATCATGCCTTACATATCAATGTCGATCATCATGCAACTGCTCATAATTGTCTTTCCCAGCCTGAAAAAACTTTCCCAGGAGGAAGGCGGGAGAAAGAAGATACAAAAATACCAGCGGATAGGAACAGTTGCCGTATGTATAATACAGGCTTTTGCTGTTACCCAATATGCCAGGAGCATTTCCAGGCATGTGGAAAACCTTCTTTCGCTGGATATGTTTTCGTTTACCTTGCTTGCCATTCTTACCGTTACGACCGGAACCATGTTTCTTATGTGGATAGGAGAACAAATTACCAAAAGGGGAATAGGCAACGGCATTTCGCTTCTAATTTTTGCCGGTATAGTTGCCAGGCTTCCAACCGCGGTATGGGAGCTTATTAACAAGGTACGCGCCGGAGAGCTTAACCTGGTTTTTGTGGTTGTAGTATTGGTCATGTTCGTGGCGATAGTAACCCTGGTTGTTTTTGAGCAGCAGGGGCAACGCAAGATTCCGGTAAATTACGCAAAACGTATCGTAGGTCGCAAGATGTACGGGGGCGCGCCAAACGCCTTTATTCCCTTTAAGATCAATCCGTCCGGGGTTATTCCTGTAATCTTTGCCTCATCTATTCTTACCTTTCCTCTGCAGATAGCCCAGACCATAGGCGAGGGCGTGGCCTGGCTAAATACCGTTGCCAGGGTTTTAACTCCGCGCGGTACTTTGTATAACATCCTTTACGTCCTGTTTATTATCTTCTTTGCGTATTTTTACACCCAGGTAACCCTTAATCCTGTTGAAATTGCAAAGAACATCCGCGAGAACGGAGGCTCGATTCCGGGCATACGCTCCGAAAAAATTGAGGAATATCTTACCAAGATTCTTAATCGAATAGTGTTGCCGGGTTCTCTTTACCTGGCATTGATTGCGGTTCTGCCTAGTATGATACAGTATTTCTTCAAGTTTCCTTCTTCTATCTCTTATTTGATGGGGGGTACATCCCTGTTGATTCTGGTTGGCGTAGACCTGGATACCATGAGTCAGGTTGAAGGGCTTTTGAAGATGCATCACCATGAGGGCTTAACCCGAAAAGGGCGGCTTAAAGGCAGGAATTTATAATGATACCATTTGGTATGAGGGAGTAAAGGATGAAAGTCCGGACGAGTGTAAAACCGATTTGCGACAAATGCAAGGTGATCAAACGAAACGGGATTATCCGCATTATTTGCAAGAATCCCAAACATAAACAGAAGCAGGGTTAGGAGAAGAATCTATGGCGCGTCTTGTGGGGGTTGACCTCCCGAATAAACACGTTAATATCGCTTTGACCTATATTTACGGAATAGGCAGATCCAGCGCTGACTCAATCTGTGTCAAGGCAAAAATCGATCCGATGAGGAAGATAAACGATCTTAGCCAGGAAGAGCTCAACGAGCTAAGAAATATTCTGGAAGCTGACTATAAAGTTGAAGGCCGGCTGCGCACAGAGACTGCCCTGAACATCAAGCGCCTTATGGACATTGGCTGTTACCGTGGCCTTAGGCACAGAAAGGGTCTGCCCCTTCGCGGCCAAAGAACAAGGACAAACGCCCGTACCCGAAAGGGCAAAAAGAAGACCGTCGCCGGTAAGAAGAAGTAAAAAAGTTTTGATTTCAGATTATTAAATCAAAACTTAGGAGGAAGAGTGGCTGGTACTGCGAAAAAGAAGAAAGAGAAAAAATCCGTATATGAAGGAAATGTCTATATTCAGGCTACCTTCAATAATACCATTGTGACCATAACGGATCTTATGGGGAACGCTGTCTCCTGGGCCAGTTCCGGCGGGTTGGGGTTCCGGGGCGCAAAAAAATCGACCCCTTTTGCCGCCCAGACGGTAACTGAAACTGCGGCGCAGAAAGCTTTGCAGGTAGGCCTTAGGGAAGTTCATGTTTATGTAAAGGGTCCCGGAATCGGACGGGAATCGGCCATTCGCCAGTTAGGCGTCATGGGCATTAAGGTAAAGTCAATAAACGATGTTACTCCGATTCCGCATAATGGCTGCAGGCCGAGAAAAACGCGTCGCATATAGCGATTTATATAGAAGGGAAGGAGATATATGGCAAGATACACTGGCCCTGTATGTCGGCTCTGCCGGGCTGAACAGAAAAAGTTGATGCTTAAAGGCGATAGATGCAAAAGCGACAAATGTCCCATAAATAAAAAGCGGCCCGCCCCGGGCAAGGATCCCAGAATTCGGCCCGGGAAGCGCTCTGATTACGGGGTTCAGCTTCGTGAAAAGCAAAAGCTCAGGCGAATTTACGGAATGCAGGAAAAGCAGTTCAGCCTTTTCTTTGAAAGGGCATTGCGAATGCCGGGTATTACAGGCGAGAACCTGTTTGCCCTTCTGGAGCGGCGCCTGGATAATGTTGTCTACAGGCTGCGCTTTGCCGTCAGCCGGAGTCAGGCGCGGCAAATTGTGCTTCACGGCCATGTAAAGGTTAACGGAAAGCGGGTTAACATTCCTTCTTTCCTCGTTAGTCCGGAAGATACAATTGAGATTGAAGAAAAAAGCAAGAGTCTTGTTGTGATTAAGGATGCACTGAGAGAGTATGGGAAGTCGGGTGTAATGCCATGGTTGAATCTGGATCCCGATACCATGAAGGGAAAGTTCCTTGTAGTTCCCAGGCGTAGCGATATTACAGATCTGGCGGATATCAAGGAACAGATGATTGTTGAATTATATTCCAAGTAAGGAGTTAGCATGGCCCGTAAGAACCTTCTTAAAGGACTCAAACGTCCCAAAGGCATTACTACCTTTGAGCACAATGAACTGAGGCAGAATTACGGCAAGTTCACTGCGGCTCCGTTTGAACCTGGTTTTGGCACTACAGTCGGGAATACTCTGCGCCGCGTCCTCCTATCATCCATTCAGGGGTTTGCGATAACTTCGGTTAAAATAACTTCCTATGATGAAGCGGGTACCGCCCATATGATATCCAGTGAATTTGAAACCATTCCCAATGTCGTGGAGGATACGCTGGAAATCATTAATAACCTTAAACAAATCCGGCTTAAACTGCCCGATGATGTGGAATCGGATCTTTTGATGTACGAGTGGTCCGGTAAAGCTGAAATAAAGAGCAACGATTTTGCCCGCCCCGGCCAGGTGGAAGTTTTAAGCACGGGCCAGCATGTTATGACGCTTATGGAAAAGGCCAAACTGGACTTTGAAATAAAAATTGATGTGGGCAGAGGCTATGTCCCTTCCGACGTGAATGAAAGGTATGTGGATGTTATCGGGACAATTCCGATTGATGCCATTTTTTCTCCCGTTAAGAAAGTAAAGTATACCGTTTCTCCGACGCGGGTAGTGCAGCGCAACGATTACGACAAGCTTGAGATGGAAATATGGACGGATGGGACCATTAGGCCGGATGATGCCCTTGCCGAAGCGGCAAAAATAGCGAAGGATCATTTTTCGGTATTTATAAATTTTGACGAAAATGGTTTTGGATCGGAAGACGATCTTGACGAAGACGATGAAAGGATACGGGCAATTCTCAACACGCCGGTTGAGGAACTGGAACTTTCGGTGCGCTCCTCCAATTGTCTTAAAAACGCGAATATTAAAACCATAGGGGAACTTACCCGTAAAACCGAGGATGATATAGGCAAGACCCGCAATTTTGGAAAGAAATCGCTCCAGGAGATCAAGGAAAAACTCAAGGAGTGGAATTTAAGCCTGGGGATTACCGACATAAACGTGTTAAAAAGCGCGGTTAGGGTAAAATCCCAAAAGGAAGCAGAAGATGAAACATAGGAGAGGCTTTAACCCCCTGGAGCGGATGGCCGCTCACCGGAAAGCCCTGCACCGCAATATGGTTACGTCTCTTTTTAGGTATGAAAGGATCAGAACCACCAAGGTAAAGGCATTGGCGATAAGGCGCAGCGCGGAAAAGTTGATCACCCGTGCAAAGGTTGACAGTGTCCACAACCGAAGGATTGCTTCGAGCCGTCTTTTTGACGAAGGCATTGTGGCAAAGCTCTTTACCGATATTGCGCTCAGGATGAAGGAAAGGCCGGGCGGCTATACCCGGATAATTAAGCTGGGAGAACGATACGGGGACGCTGCCGAGGTTGTCATTCTTGAACTGGTCGACTACAAGCTGAACGCAGACGAAGCTTCGGATAAAAAAGCCAAGAAAGACGCGAAGAAGGCGGAAAAGAAAGAGGCCAAGAAAGAGAAAGCGAAAAAAGAGGAGAAGAAATAAATGTCCAAGCCCCACAGAGGTAAATCAATTCGTACACTGGCTTCCCGCGGACGGGGTGAGTGTCCTGTATGCAAAAGGAGCAGCGTGAAGATCCTTTACGAACAGGAAGCCGGGGGTAAAAAGATTAAAGTCTGCAAGACCTGTAAAGCGGCGATAAAGCACGGCAAGAAAAGCATCGATACTTCAAGTCAACCCCAGGCTTAAACCTTACTGAGCAAAAGGATTTCTCATAATTAGCGTAGGCCCGAAAAGCTCGTGCGCTTTGTTGTTGAAAAAATCCAAAGTCATGTTCCTGTCATTTGTCCTCTTCCAGTGTTTTTCCGCAAGCTCTTCGGTGTATTCCGACAGGGGATAAACCAGAAAGCCCGATTGTTTTGCGTCATAATGGGTTATAGTGGGGATAAAGCCGGTTTCTTCCACGCTTACTTTTTCTCCGGTTTTTTTAAGCTTAACGTAGGCAAGCCCGCCAAGGAGCGCTTCTTTTTCCGGCCTGAAATGCGCGGAAAGGAAATTGCCGAGCGAATAAAAACAAAGCGTGCTTTTGCCGTCGTTTCGGGGCAATGCTTCAAAACGCTGAAGCACATGGGGGTGGTGGCCTATAACAAGATCGACGTTATGCTCAGCGAAAAAAGCGGCAAGGCCGGTTTGGTAAAGGTTTGGTTCAGGGCTGTATTCATCGCCCCAGTGAACGGAAACAACAAGATAATCACAAAGCGGGCGCAGGGCGTCAATTTCCCTTGCCATGATTTCGTTATTTATGAGAGATACAAGGTAAGGTTTTCCGCGTGGAAGAGGAATGGCGTTCGTGCCGTATGTATAGGCCAGAAATCCAATCCGGAAATTGTTCTTGCTTATTATAACCGGATGGTTCGTTTTATCATCCTCGCTTCGGTGTATTCCCAAATAATGAATTCCCTCAAGCGATTCCCAGTAATCCATGGTGTTCAGTACGCCCGCTTCTCCTTTGTCCATGGCGTGGTTTGTGGCGTGGTTGATAATGTCAAAGCCTGCCGCCGCCAAAGCCGCCCCGGCTTCGCGAGGGGTACTGAACGAAGGGTAGCCGGAATAGCCCAAAGTCTTGTTCCCTAAAATTGTTTCCTGATTAACAAAAGCTATGTCAGACGGGACTGTATAGGCCTTGATTTTTTCATAGATGGAATCGAAACTGTAAACGCCGTTACTATAACTGGCTGCAAGCAGGGGATCGTGAATGAGATTATCTCCGGCGGCAACAATGGTTAAGAAAAAGCTTTCAGGTTCTGTCTGATCCGGGGGTGGAATCACTATCCCGCCTTCCTGTACCGGGGGCCGGGTAGAGCAGGATAAAACAACCAGCGTCAATAAGAAGAATATTAAATTTCGCTTCATGTTATGCGCCATGCTCCTCGCTTCAGTTGTATTGCTGGAGGCTTATAAGGCCTGGAATGCCCTTGATGTTTTTTAAAACCGCCCTGATGTCCTCCTGGTGCTCAAGCTGCATGGTAAAGAAACCTGTGAGCCGATTGGCGGATTTTTCCTCCAGGCGGCCTTCGATAAGGTGCCCGTGATACTTTCTGACAGCGCCTTCAATTTCAGAAAAAAGATTCATCTGCAATTTGGATTCAATTCTGAAACGTTTGACCAGTGCAGACTTTGGGTTTTCCCAATCCGCTTTGATCTGCCTGCTTTCAAAATCCGGAATATTTGCAAGATTGGGACAATCTTTTCTGTGAATTATTATTCCCCTGCCCCTCGATACGTATCCTGTAATCAAGTCGCCTACAACCGGATTGCAGCAATGGGCAAAATGGAGCAGTATGTTTTTTTCCTGCTCAATTTTTACCGACAATATGTCGGAAGGCACCGCATTAATAACCTGCTGTAGCTGCAGAGTGCCGGCGGCAGGTACGGGCAAAATTTCAGGCGCGACAGGTTTTTTCTTTGCGGCAATGTTTCTTTCCGCCACAATGGAGTCATCGTTTATCCTGAGCCAGTTTCGTATTTTATTGCGGGCCTTGTGAGTCTTTGCAATGCTCAGCCAGCTCAAGTGAGGATGGGCAGTGGTATTGGTAAGAATCTCTATAACTTCGGTGTTGTGTAGTTCACGGCTTAACGGAATAATTACGCCGTTCGCTTTTGCGCCCATACAGTGATCGCCGATTGCCGAATGAACGCAATAGGCAAAGTCAATTGGCGTGGCCCCCGCAGGCAGGGCAATTACTTTGCCTTGGGGGGTAAACACATAAATCGTATTTTTAAATATGTCCTGTTTTATTTCCTTAAGCCACGCTGAAGCGGCGCTTTGTTCGTTATTGCTATGCCTCCAGTTTCTGAGCTTGTTCACTGTATTGATATCTGAAAGCTGCATTTGTTCATGAGTCGAGCCTTTTTTATACAGCCAATGGCTTGCAATCCCGTTTTCCGCAAGAGAATGCATCTCATTGGTGCGTATCTGGATTTCCAGAAGCCATTCGTCAATAATTACGGTAGTGTGCAGGCTTTGATAACCGTTTGATTTAGGGTTAGCGATGTAATCCCTGAAACGGCCGGCCCCAGGCTTCCACAGGCTGTGGACAATTCCCAACAGGGTATAGCATTGTTCAATAGTTTCGCAGATAATTCGCATCCCAAACAAATCAAATATTTCTTCAGCGCTTTTGTTGCGCTTGCGCATCTTCATATAGATCGAATAAAAATGTTTTGGGCGGCTTGATACGGAAATTTTTATTCTGGATTTTTCCGCTTCCGTAATGAGCGCTTCCCTGGCCTGCGAAAGAAACTTAAGCCTTTCTGCGCGTTTTACAGAGACAATATCCTTTATTTGCTGATATACTTCGCGATTGAGAAACTTAAGTGAAAGATCTTCCAGCTCATCTTTTATTTTTGAGGTGCCCAGACGGTTGGCTAACGGGGCGTAAATATCAAGGCACTCCTGGGCAAAGTTTTTCCGCTTTTCCGGCGGAATTAAATCCGGTGTTCTAAGGCTGTAAAGCTTTTCCGCCAGTGTAATCAGAATAACGCGGATATCATCGGTAAGCGCAAGAAGCATATTTCTGATGTTTTCCGCTTCAAGGATGGTTTTGTTTGTCGCGGAAAGCCGGGAAATTTTGGCGTAGTTCATTATCAGCATGGCGGTCTGGCTGCCGAAAAGCGACGAGAGTTTTTCCTCCTGATCTTTTGCCTCAACTGCTTTGCCGCCTGCTTCCAATAGCAAAGCGGCTATTACCGTATCCGTGTCAAGGTTAAGATCCATTAAAATGGACGCGGCGCCAGTTTTAACATTGATGGATTCTTTTTCCGCCCAGGCTATCGCTTTTAGAATTTTTTCCCGGTCATTTTGCGGAATTGAATTTATTTTTTCCAAAAAATCGTTCTGGTCTTTATCCATAGTAGTATTGCCGCTCAAAGCATTGAGCCTTCTATAACCCGTTCCAAACCGGAAAGGTCATTATATGTTTTTATATTTATAAAGCGGTTCTTTTCAAGCGCCTGGGAAATGCTTTTCATTTGTTCCGGGCCTGCTTCCAAAAGCAACGCCCCTCTCGGCTCCAGATAATCCGGAGCGCGGGCAATTATTTCCCTGATAATCCCAAGGCCATCTTCTCCACCGTCCAGGGCAATGCGCGGTTCCCTCTGCACTTCGGGGGGCAGGCGTTTTATTTCGGCACCGGGAATGTACGGGGGGTTGCTTACGATAACATGAAATTTCAGTTCAGCCGGAAGCGCTTTAAAAAGATGGCCTTGGTAAAAGTGGATTGATATTTTATGCCGCGCCGCATTGGCTTTGGCGGTTTCCAGGGCTTCCGCTGAAATATCAGTAGCCCAAACTTCAAGGCCTGGCATCTCGTTTTTTAGCGAGAGGGCAATTGCGCCGGAACCGGTGCAAAGATCCAGGGCACGGATTATTTCTCCCCCTGCGCCTGCCTTATTCCACAGTCTATCTTTTTCCAAAACCGCTTCCACTAATATCTCCGTGTCGGGCCGGGGAACCAAAACCGACGGATTTACAAAAAATTCCAGGCCTCTGAATTCCTTTTTCCCCGAAATGTAGGCAACACACTCACCGCCCATCCGTCTTTCCAAAAGTTCCAGGAATTTTTCGCGCATATCTGGTGTCAGTATGGTTTCCCCGCGGGTTATTAGCTCTTCCTTGCTTAGACGCAGGACTTCCGCCAGAAGCAGGGAGGCGTCGAGGTCAGGCGTTGTAATGATGGCTTTGTCATGGGAGGATTTTAGCGCTCTTTTTCCCTCCGCTATTGCCTCCCGCACGGTCATGGGAGGTTACGAAGCGGTGGCACGCAGGAGCTCTTCCCTCGCGGAAAGTTTTAACGCGTCGAAAAGCTCTTCCACATCCCCCTGCATAATAAGATCAAGTTTGTAGAGCGTCAGGTTTATTCTGTGATCTGTCATGCGGTTCTGGGGAAAGTTGTAAGTTCTGATTCTTTCGGATCGATCCCCTGAGCCAATCTGGTTCTTGCGGGCCTCAGCGCGTTCAGATGCCGCCTTTGCCTCTTCCATCTCGTAGATTCTGGCCCGCAATATGCGCATGGCCTTGGCTTTGTTTTTAATCTGGCTTTTTTCGTCCTGGCAGTGAACGCTTAGTCCGCTTGGAATGTGGGTTATCCTAACCGCCGAGTCTGTGGTGTTGACGCACTGGCCACCCGGGCCTCCCGCACGCATAACGTCGATGCGAAGGTCTTCCTGGCGAATGTCCACTTCAGTTTCGTCGGCTTCGGGAAGAACCGCGACGGTAACGGCGGAAGTGTGAATCCGGCCGGAAGCTTCGGTGGCGGGTACCCTTTGAACACGGTGAACCCCGGATTCGAAGCGGAGATTTTCGTACACGTTTTTACCGCTCACCGAAAAAATAATTTCCTTAAGGCCGCCAAGCTCTGTTTCGTTGGAACTCATTATTTCGAATTTCCAGTTTTTTGTTTCCGCAAAACGGGAATACATCCTGAAAAGATCGGTGGCAAAAAGAGCCGCTTCTTCTCCCCCCGTTCCCGCGCGGATTTCCATGATGATATCTTTTTCATCCAGCGGATCGCGCGGAACAAGGAGAAACTTAAGCTTGTCCTCCGCTTCTTTTAGTCTGATTTCCAGCTCTTTTGCTTCCTCTTTTGCAAGTTCTTTCATCTCGGGATCTTTTTCACTCTGAACCAGAGCTTTTGTTTCTTCAAGCTGCCTGGAAAGTTTTGTTAATTCTTCATTGGCCGCCGCTATTTCGCCCAGTTGGGAGTACTCTTTCATCACATCCCGGAATCTGTTTGTGTCCTTGGCAAGATTCGGATCCTGCGCTATTAGCGAAAGTTCATCGTATCTGCGCAGTAAAGACCCAAGCCTTTCATTCATGATCCGGTTTCTCCTGAAATTGAGGACAGGAATAAACTACCAGCTCCATAGGGTTATCGGCTTTTGAAAAGTTATCCAGGGTTTGTGTAAGCGTATCCTGAATTCTGCAATTGCCGGAACACAGACAAATAGGGCACGCGCCATTGCCTCTGGGATTAATATCAACTTGCATAGTTTTAATTATAACAAGAATGGGAGTTTTCGCATAGGGTTTATAGCGCTATTTGGAATACTGGGCAAATATGCTATAATGTGATTAAGCATGGATTTATCCGGACTAAAGGAAAAGATAAACGGCATTCTCGAAAAAATCAGAGGAATTCCTGAAAAAGCCAGCGGCCTTTTCGGCAAAACCAAAGCGCCAAAATACACGGATGAATCTTCAGAAACCGAAGTTTTGGAAAAGGCATCCTTTTTTTCCGTTTTGATAGCCAGGTTTAACAGTATCCTCGATCATTTCGGGCCGGATAAAAGAAAGCCTTTGCTCATGGGCTTTGGGGCGCTGGTCGGTTTTTTTTTGATATTGGTAATTGCCGCCGGAGTATCGAGTTCAAAAAAACGGCGGACGGTTTCCCCTGAAGCCGCTTCTGAGGGTCTGACTATAGCCGCGGAAGAACTATTCATTCCGGCGGAACCTGATTTTGTTCCTGAGTTTATTTTTGAACGCGAAAAGCGGCGGTTCTGGTCGCTTGAAGATATCCGTCCGTACTGGAAAACTCCTGACCCTGGCGATCGATGGAGAGAAGTGATTAAGTCCGCTGTGGACAAACTGATGGAAGGTATTCCGTGAAAGCCAGAATTCCAATACTGTCATTTTTTCTCTTGGCCTTAATTTTATCGTGCAAAAGCATTACTCAGAGCGGCGATCAGGGTTCTTCTTTGGTGGTTGTTCCTGAGACGGAAACATTGCTGAGTCAAAACCAGGAGCTTGGGGAAATTCCAGATGTAGTTAATACATCCGGCATTGACGAAGAAATACCACATGGTTCCGGCATCGATGCGGAAGATAATTTTGCAGAAGCGCTTGAAGAAGAAAGCGAAGAGACTCTAGCAGAGATAGAGCAGCCCGAATCAACAAAAATAGAGGAAGCGGAGGTAATCCCTGAAGAATCTGAAATAGAGAAGATGCCGGAAATTGCTGGAGCGCCGATTCAGGAGGAGGAGCAGGAAGGCCCTATCGAGGTGAAAGAAGAACGCGCGTCTTTGCCTTCGCCGGAACCAGCGCCGATTGAACCTCAGATAGTACAACAGCCGGCCCCGGCAGAGCCGCCACCACCGCCTCCGGTTCAACTGCCTGTGCAAAGCCAGGTTCCGGTACAGCCTGCCGTGCCGCCCACTACACTTCAGGTTCAGCCGCCTGTGCAAAGCCAGGTTCCGGTGCAGCCTGCCGTGCCGCCCACTACACCTCAGGTTCAGCCGCCTGTGCAAAGCCAGGTTCCGGTACAGCCTGCCGTGCCGCCCACTACGCCTCAGGTTCAGCCGCCTGTCCAAAGCCAGGTTCCGGTGCAGCCTGCCGTGCCGCCCACTACGCCTCAGGTTCAGCCGCCTGTCCAAAGCCAGGTTCCGGAGCGGACGACGACGAGAGACCCGCCCCCACCACCGCCGTTTTTGGTACCCGCAGAACCGGAAAGACCCCCTCCTGTCCGCCAGGAAGTTCCTCCGCCTGTGCTACCTGAACTTCCCAGCCTCCCGCGCAATGAAACGCCTGAGACGCCGATTGTATTTTCACGTGTTGTCCGAATGACTGTGGGGCAGATTCTGGAGGTTCCTTTCCGGGGTACCGGCTGGGTCTACCAGGGAGAGCTGGGAAACAGAAGGGGCATAAGCTATGACTCAACAAGAACGGATACTGAAAGGACCGTTTCCCTTGGGCAGAGCATTATTTTCCGCGCCGAAGCTGTCGGAACTTACATTTTAAGATTCTATAGGCGGGATTACATTCAGGATTATATAATCAACGACTATGTCCAGGTAATTGTCGGTGAAGCCGATGATTCAGGAAGGGGAAGAACCGGCGCTGTTATTGACAGGGGAAGGGTAGTGGCCGAACCTCGTTGGCCTTCTATTCCGGAAACCGCCGGATCGACAAGCGAAACCGTTTCCCCGCCCACGGGGGCGACAGCAGCAGGGGCGTCAACCACAGGAGCTCCAGTAGGGACAACGGCTGACTCCCAGCGTTCTGATGCTGTGCAGGCCGCCGAGCTCACAGGCCCGACAGTCAGTGGTTCTGCCCCGGCGACGTCTGCTCCTTCCCAAGCCGCCGCTTCGCCTCCTGCCGAAGTCGTCCCCCCAGAGGAATATGTCCGGCAGGCAAAGCAGGAATTCGACGCGGGTCATGTAGAACAGGCTCTCGTTATTATTGAGCAAATGAGGCAGCGTTACCCTTCCGGAACCGATGAAGCGTGGTGGCTTTTGGGCCAACTTTATGAGGCCAACAGCCCTGCCCGCGACATAAGGCAGTCTCTGGAATGTTACCGCACGCTTGTCAATGAGTACCCCCAAAGCAACCGCATTGACGACGCACGCCGCCGAATAGCCTATTTGGAGAGGTATTATTTAAATATTCGTTAAACTATAATTTACACGAATAAACCCAACTAAGCTCGAAGCCGCCGCGCAAGGCCCTGCCGCGGGCTAGACGGTCGTGGCCTTCATTTACGCAGGCTTTGGCCTGGCCATTTTTCTAGCACGCCGTGCGCCCACGGCAGGGCCTTGCGCGGCGGCTTCAGACAAGCCAAGATTTATCCGAATAAAATAGGTTTTACATTCAGTAATGTTTTGCATTTCACCCCGCCAAAGCGGGCAAAAAAATTTTGGCTTGGTGTTATGCAGAATTTCTACTTTTGGAAAAGACTAACTTGTCGCTGAGTTATCAAATAATCAGCGGTATTGAGCTTGCGAAGGAAAGCGGGCTGTTCCGGTGATGTAAGGCTGCAATGAGGGAAACCGACCGTTCAGAATGAATGGGCGGCTTTCCCGGAGCAGCCTTACTTTATTACCATAGCCCGCTTTCCTTCACAGAACTATTTACAGGTTATTAGTTGATGGACTCAGCGATAAATTATGGTTTTTGTTTATGTTGTTTTATGCTATGATTCCAACAAATGGCAAAATCGGTAAAGATTATTCGAATTCTTGCAGGTACAATCTTTGGTTTGCTTTTTCTGGCGGGGATAGGGCTGATGTGGCTCTCTTCCAGGGAATACAAACCCGCAGATCGGGAGCCTGTGCCTGTCGCTCCTTTACTTTCGCTTAAGCCCACCCGTTTTCAGCCTATAGAATTGTACATTTGGAACATAGGCTACGCTTCACTTGGCGCAAAAGAGGATTTTTTTATGGATGGGGGCAAAGGCGTTCGCCCTCTTGAAGCAAGAATTGTGGAAGGGAACATCAGGGCTATCCAGGCTTTCTTCGATACCGTTGCTCCGGATATTATCTTTTTGCAAGAAATTGATGTTAATTCAAAACGTTCCTATGGAATAAACCAAGTGGAATATTTGTCCCAGGCATGGAAAGGCTCTTCCGCCTTTGCCCTGAATTTTAAGTGTCCCTTTGTTCCTGTTCCTTTTCCTGATTTTATAGGCAAAGTGGAAAGCGGCATTCTTACTCTTAACAGCTACGGCAGCAGTTCGGCGGAACGTATAAGCCTGCCTTCTCCTTTTTCCTGGCCGGAACGAGTTGCCCAGCTTAAGCGATGTCTTTTGGTGCAACGGATCCCGATCCAGGATAGTGGCGGCGTTGAACTGGTATTGGTAAACCTTCATCTGGAAGCCTATGACTCCGGCGGTGCTGGCCGCATTGCCCAAACGCGGGTTTTGGCCGAATTTCTGAGAGCAGAGTACGAGAAAGGCAATTACTGTGTTGCCGGTGGGGATTTTAACCAGGTTTTTCCTGCCTTAAAAGACGTGTTTCCAATCCAGCAAAATGAGTTTTTTACTCCCGGCATAGTGGATGATTCGCTCTTTGGCGAAGGATGGATCCTGGCAGCCGATCCTTCGGCGCCAAGCTGCCGCTCTCTGGACAAGCCCTACAGCGGCGACCGGGAAAATTTCCAGTTTTATATCATCGACGGTTTTATCCTTTCTCCCAATGTGGAGCTTATTGCCGTACAAACACAGGACCTGGACTTTCAAAATTCCGACCACAACCCGGTAAAATTGACGTTTAGCCTGAGGTAAGAAAAATTTAGTCATCCATATTTTGATCTTATCTCAAAATACCTACCCTTCGGGTTCTTCGCACACGAAGGCGCAAAGGCACAAAGGATCATAATTGGTCGGTAAACCAGGCGTCTTTCTTATTTTTTTCATCAGAAAAGAGTAGTTGGAATAGCGATTTGGCAATAACGCGCTGTTCGTGGACTTTAGTCCGATGTGCCTTGGTGTACGCGAACCGAAGGTTCGATGTGAGAGGCTTTCTTCTTATTGCTATAATGGCCCGCTAATTCGGTTTAGCAGCCAGAACTATCAGCGAAAGGATAAGCATAACCATAATTCCCGCGCCGAAGAAAATTGCGGCGCTTGTAAAGCCAAAGGAAGTTACAGCCCATATTCCCAGATGGTTGAGAAAGCTTCGGCTGAAGTGTACAGAGCCGTTGAATACTATAGGCAGGATGCCCAGCATGGGTACTGCCATGTACCGTGGGCGCTTCAGAGCGCGTAACCGCCATCCAAAGGCAATTGCGAAAATTCCCAGGGGAAGCAGAAACAGGGGCCGGATAAAGCGTTCAAGCAACTCGGCTTCAAATACTTGGGGAAGGTAGCCACAGGAACCAAGGTTATCGGCAGCCCTTTTAAGGTCTGAAGAAGAGAGAGAAGAAAGCCCCCGGCGCACATTTGAAATAAGGCTAAAGTTTTCCCAGGAAACAGGCAGAGCGATCTCGGCACTGCCGGGGGGCAAGCTTCTTCCTGTGCCCTTGATTTCCGGTTCCCAGCGTTTGTTCTTGTCAGCGCGATCCAAAGCCCTAAGCAGGATAACTGTCGAGGGAACGGAATCAAGCGTGGCAGGCACTATTTTTGCGTATGGGGCTTCCATACTCCAAAGGCTCTGGCCTTCCGTGTCAAAAGCCATAATCTCAACGCCTATGCCGTAGGCCGTGTCAGGAGAAGTCGAAAGCGAGGTAATCCTCATGCCCAGTCTTCCCATCCCAAGTGGAAGGGAATAAACCGCTCCGGAAAGAATTCTCCCCAGAGTCATTTCTATCTCGTCAACAAAAAACGCCGCCTGCTTGATCCCTGCCTCGCTAAGGGCAAAGTATTTTTGGACATCCGGGTCTCCGGGAGTCATATTCATCAGGTCCAGAAAAATATAGTAAGAGCGAATCCATTCCCCGGTAACAAGGGCTTCGTAGCCATCACGCTTTAAATTGTAGGTGTTATAAGACTGGATTTCCCTTGAAGTGGGCGCCATGGAGTTCACTCCGCTCCAGGCCAAGCCGGCAAGCCTGGTAGCCGTGGTTACTTCAACGCTGCCGGGCTTTGCAAGACGGCCGGCCAGAGTGGCAAGCCAATGGGCGTCATAATACCGTTCCTCTGCCAGGGCCTTTTCCGCAAGGGTAATGGCCTCGGTAGCGTCTACAGGGGTACTGTCCGGCACAGCCTGCGAGACTGATAAAGTGTCAGGATAGTTCGCAGGAGCAAGGCGTTCTCCCTGAGTTCGTATCTCCGCTTCCATTTTAAGGCGGGAGTGTTCAGGCCCATTTGGCCATATTCCTTCACAAATCGCCGTAAATTGGAGGGTGTCGTCCCATTCTCCCTTGACGGCGCTTTCCTGCGCTTTTTCTTTGGCGAGCGTATAAAGCCGGCTTTCGGATAGCAGGCTTGACCGGTAATTCTGAACAAGGGGAATTACCAAAAAAAAGAGAAGGCCGTATATGGCGGATGCCGTTATGGCAGTTATGATGGACGAAGTAAGCGATTGAAAAAACTTTGGCGAAAAAGGACTGTTTCTGTCATTGGGACGAATAATGAACCCAAACGGAATAACCAGGGCTGAAAGGGCCAGGGCAGGGAAAAGGCTAAAATATTCCAGTAAGCCGTTAGTAAGCCGCCATGAAGAGGAAAAATAGGCCAATGGGACGGCTTCGCTGGGGAAAAAAAAGCGAAAAGCCATAATCGCAAGACCGGATACCAAAACATAGATGAAGAAAATTCCCAAGGGTGAAATAAATACGCTGAAATCGAACTTTTTCATCTCTACGTCTCCTCGTCCTTTGAAGCTGCCCGTGCGATTCTGGTCAAAAGGGTGTACAAAAGAACCAGCGTGCCTGCGGCGCAAAAAACAAGGGGAGTGATGAAATCGGAAGATACATACTTACCCAGGAAAGAAGCAAGAAGGAGGTTTATCTCTTTTGTATTAAGAAGGGTTTCCAAGGCCAGGATTAAGCGAAAAACCAGTGCCCCAGTGAAAATATTGGCCAAAGGCCATTGGCTTAGCTCCAGTACGGGGCGCAGTGAAGAAAGCAGCAGGATGAGTGAAAAGGCATAAACGGCAAAAGAAAGATAATTCGCCTGGAAACGGCTTTTTAGTTCTCTGGCGCTCAGGGAAAAATCAATGCCAATACTTTTTATAAACCAGGGAGTATCATCTTCAAATGTAATAGCCGGAATGGGAAGAATAGAATTATTTGGCCCGATGGGGACTTCCTGGTAGATAAGAGGCCTTCCTGGTATGGAAACCAGCCTTGGTCCGGATATATCGCTGCTTTCGCGGAGTAAAATGATGGAATTTTCTCCCTGGGAGACGATAAGCCCCGGTTTTGACTGAATTGGAGAAGCAGGTTTAAAAATGGTTTTTAGGACCCCGGTGCGGCTTATTCCAAGTGAAACGCCAACGGAAAGGACAAAAGCCAGAATGATCATGCTGACAACGGCAGGGAAAACAGGCATGCGCCTTCGGGCAGCGTAGCTTAAAGCCAGGAGCATGGAAAAATAAAGCGCCCCCGGAATTGCTTTCCATGCCGCTTCCGCAAACTCTTCTCCCCCTCTGGCCTCAACGGGGATAACCCTGACCATGTCTAGCCAGGAAGAAAAAAACATTAGCACAATGGCAATGAAAAACAAAACGATAAAGAGGATGCTGAAAAAAATAGCCAATTTGGCAAAGTTTTTCATCAATTAATATAACAGCACGCTGTACAATACACTTTATGTTTTATCAGGCAGTACGTTCATTTTTTTCTTTAGATCTTCAAGAAGAAGATCCGCAGAGGCGGTGGACTTTTCCAGTTCTTTAAAGCGCTTTTCCAGGCTAGAATTTTTGCTTAAATCTTCCAGTTCTATGGCCGCTTCCGCCTGGGCTTCCATCTGATCCACTTTTTGGGCCATCCTGTCGAAAGCGTCAAAAGCAGTACGGTTTCCGTCTAAACTGGATATGGTGCTCTGGATTTTCTGCTGGGCTTCGGCGCGCTTTGCCCTGGCAATTAAGAGGTTTTTCTTTCTTTGCGCTTCTTCAATCTTGGTTTGAAGCTCCCGTAAAGAGTCTTTCAGCTTTTCAACCGAGGCTTTCTGCGATTCCCATTGCTTTCTGTATTCCGATGAGGCGTTATCGTGCTCCTGCTTTCTTAAAAGGGCTTCCTTTGCAAGATCGTCCTTTCCTTCCCGTACAGCCAGCATTGCCCTTTTTTCCCATTCCTGTGCCTGCGTCTCCTGGTTTTCCAGCTCCCGCGCAAGCTTTTTTTCGTCCGCTATAGCCAAGGCAACGGCTTTTTTGGACTCCAGAAGCTGAGTCTGCATATCAATGATAAGCTGATTTAGCATCTTTTCAGGCTTTTCAGCCTTGCTTATGAGATCGTTCACATTGGAAGAAATCACGGTTTTTAGCCTTGAGAAAATACCCATAGGTTCTCCTATTTATTTTCCGGGTCTTGACTGTTAGCGCCCGGGCTTTCCCTATACACTGACAGAATAGGGTAATGCTGAGCCAAAGCCAAGCCGATTGCGTCCACTGTTGCCCGGAATTCGTCGTAGTCCAGGGTTTCGTATTCCAGGCTGCCGGTTATGACAACCTTTTCGCCTTCCAGACCGTAAGCGCATTTTATCATATCGCTGGCGTTTAGTTCCAGCAGTTTTTTGTAAAGCTCCTCCTGTTTATGTTCTGGGATACTCATTACTTGCACCCGGAAAACAACGAGAGGATCAACATACGTTATCACGATACCTTCCAGATCGTGGTCTGAATCGTCAATGAGCCAAAAATTCGGTTTTAGCTCCTGGTAGTTGTACTTAAGATCGATGAGGTACTGTTCAATTTTGTTTTCAGCCATAAATTACCTGCTTAGCTTGTGAAATATATCCGGAAGAACCGGATTTAGCCCAGGAAAACCTGACCTGCACTGTCAATGGCAAGTATGGTTTTACACTCGGAACAACGAAACCGGCCCGGTTTTAGCGCCTTGAGTTTTTTGGAGCAAATAGGGCAGGAAAACACTTTTGGGAAAAGGGATACAGCCTCCGTCGTGGTACCCTTTCTGAAAAAATTGATGGAATCCTCCAAACTGTCCTTTATGTTAAAGAACTGGGAGAAACCGAGCAACTGGAAAACCTCGTAGACTTTTGGTTGAATTTCCAGAAGAACCAGATCCCCGCCGCGAGGCTTTACCGCTTTCAAAAAAGCTGTAAACGACCCGATTCCGGTGGAAGATACGTAGTTTAGTCCTCCGCACTGAAAAACCAGCCTGGTGTACCCGGCCTCGATGGCCTTTTGAACTCGTTTTTGAAAATAATTGGAATTATAGGTATCGATATATCCGGTAAGATAGAGGACAAGACCCCCTTCTACCTCGTTTACTTTTTGAAGTTTGATTTTAAGGCTTTCATCCTTTTCGTCATCAAACCCATTAACGATATCGTTATTTACCATGACGCATCCTTCGCCTTTAATCCATTATCCTAACAGATTACTCCATCAACTACAAGTCATCAAAATATCAAACACCTATATATAATACTACTATTTGGGAAGAATTTTGTCAAACTATAAAATTGACCATATAAATTGAGTTAATGTCGAAGACCGATTGCCTTACAAAACCAGCCCTTGATCCGCTGTAACCACCGCGCCGTTGATGCAGGGGTTTTCCAGAATCGCGATGGCCGCAATGGCAATCTGCCTTGGGTTCAGGGGCTTCCCTCCCGGGCTTTTCCCTAAATTGTAAAGCTTCTGTTCTTTTTGCGTATATTCGGTTTCGGTTAAGCCCGGACACAGCACGTTGCAGGTTATGCCCCGGCTGCCGCAGCTCTTTGCCACCGACTTGGCAAGCACCCCAAGCGCTGTTTTAGCCGCCGAGTAGGCTGCGGTGGTGGTAAAACCCCTAATCGTATCGGTATTTGTCCCTCCAAACAGCAGAATTCTTCCCCAGTTCCGCTCCATCATGCCCCGCAAGACACGGGAAACCAAAATCCCGGGAAAAATCAGGTTGCCTGTAACCATGCTTTGCCAGAATTCTCCGTTAAGCTCTCCGATGCTTCCCTGTTTGAAAGGCCCCCAGGCGCAGACCAGTATGTCCGTTTGGGGCGAATGGGCCAGAATTTCTTCTATTGCCGAAGGCACCGATTCCGGCTTGTCAACGGAAAGGAGGAATCCTTCTCCTTTTGCCCCGCTTCCCCTGACGACATTTAGGGTACTTTCAAGCCTTTCCCTTGAAGAGCCTCCGTGAACTGTCAATTCAGCGCCTTTTCCCGCGAGGACGATGGCAACAGCGCGGCCAATGCCGCCTGTCCCGCCTATGACCAGGGCTTTTTTGCCCGAAAACGGCTTTTCCATCCTTACTCGGCAAAGATTGTTGAAAGCGGTATTTCAATGCCGGGAACCACGATGGGCCTGACAATATCATTAAGATGGCAAATTCGATATGAGTATTCATTGTCTTTTAAGAGGTAAATGCTGATGTGCTTGTCCTTGGGATCGACGATCCAGTATTCCCGCACTCCGGCTTCCTTGTATAGAAGGAGCTTTCGCTCCATTTCAATCGCCATATTGTAAGGGGAAAGGATTTCCACCACCAAATCCGGCGCCCCTCGGCAGCCTTCTTCGCCGAGTTTTTTGGGGTCGCAGATAACCACTAAATCGGGCTGAACAACCGTATCATCGCTATCGTCTTCCTCGTAAAAAAGCCTGACATCAAAGGGGGAAGGTATTACTTGGCAGGTTTTGCCTTTGAGAAAAATATAAAATTCACCAGTCAAAATTGACACTATCCACTGGTGATAAGTATTCGGTGCAGACATGGCATAGGCAACGCCGTTTATAAGCTCAAAACGCTCTCCGGGTTTTAGTTCCCATGCTTTGTAATCCGCGTAGGTAAATTTCTCTTCTTCTATAGGGCTATACGCTTCGGACATTGGGGCCTCCGATTATTAGTTTATCAGAAAGACGGGAAAAAACCAGCTTATTGGTGGGCGGGGTAGGGTGCCTTCGGTTCTGCAGAAAGCAAGTTTTTAATACCCGGCTTTAAGGCGCTGTGCTTTTTTTTGGACGACGAGCGAGGGTCGCGCGAAAGCTTGCTTTCGCATGACCGAGCGAGGAGGAACAAAAAAGGGTTTAAAACCCCGCGGCTCTGCCGCGGAAAGGCGCCGTAGGCGCCGGGTGCAGGGCTCTGCCCTGCGGTATTAATACCCTTTATTGATTTGTTGCCAAATGTAGAAAGTGATTTCAATCTGCGAAAAACATAGTATAAAATCAGAGAAAATAAAGGAGTTTGAAATGAGGAGCAGGAACTCTTGTTTTTGAAACGATAGGCGACAAAAAATTACTCGACATATTCCACCGATGGCGATATACTGTGGATTAAGTATTGTAATAGCCTGTATGGGCCCTTTTAATAAATGCTGGCGGGCATTAGCGCGAAGGAGGAAGAATTTATGGAAAGACGTATAGACAAATACTTTTTTACGGTATTCGGAGTGTGTCTTTTAGGAATTTGCGGCGGTGACAGGTTTTTGAGGGGTCAAGTCGGACTTGGTATTCTCAAGCTTATCACAATTGGCGCTCTCGGTATCTGGTACTTGGTTGACTTGATTATTGTATTATTAAAATTTGGCCTATGTGAAAAGGATTTTGTATTTACTAACGGTGCTTGGAAGCAATAAAAACTGGGACTGGTTCGGCATGGCGACATTTGTACCGCCATGCCGAGAGGGAAGTTTTCTATTAATTCTTGCTTTTCAGGTAATCGTCGTATGATTTTAATGGTGTGTTAGTCTTTGGCTGTTCGCGCCTAACTGTGCGGCCTTGTGCCTGGGCTTTCTTGTCACGCGTCTTTTTTAGCAGAGCCAAATCAGAACTCAACGCCATCATATCGACCGGTTTTGCCTGACCGGTCTTTATTTGACCCGCAAGTTCATTAATTTTTTTCTCGTATCCGATTATTAATGACCCTATTTCCGATAAAGTCTTTTTATCCACGTCTTTCTCTGTAAGTGCCATCTTTATACTCCCATATAATACATTAATTATAAACCACCCCTTTTGTCAATGGCTACGCCATTGGCTCTTTTTCAGTAGACAGGAAGCGCCTACTCCATGTATACTGGTTAATGGGGGAGGGGGCATGAAAGTTATCCATGTTGATAATAGCGTTTTTTTTCGCAAGGTAATGAGAGTTTTTTTGGCTGAATTGGGTATAGAATCCGAAAATTACGATCGCGGTGAGGATGTATTAGACGCTGTTGTAACCAGCAAAGTATCCTGTGTTATTACCGGTTTGGAACTTGCTGATATGAGCGGTGAGAAACTAATACGCCAGCTTCTTTTTTCCGGTCATGCAATGACTATTATCGCGGTAACAGGCAGCGCGGATGATGAGCGGGCCCAAAAACTTGCGTTCCTTGGAGTTAAGGACACTATCCAAAAAGGCGGCAACTGGAAGGAAAAGTTGCGTGAGTATTTTTAATTGCGAAGTAACGCTAATAATTTCCCATCAAAATTTGAATCAATTTGTCCCCATCCTGAAATGCCCCAAGGGAACAGAGTTTTGAAAGACTTTGAAGAAAGCCGTAACGAGCCTTTGTGAGGGTATTGCGGCTGTTTATGAGCAGGGTCGAAGCCTCGTTAAGATCGTTGATGGAACTCTGCGAAAGCCGGTAACGTTCCATGACATAATCAAAATGCCTTTCGGCATACGCGAGGGAAAGGCCGGTGTGTATAACCGATCCGGCGTAAGTAAATACACTTATCAGAGCGCTTTGTAGATCTGTTCCCAGGCTGATTTGCGCTCCAATGTAATCCAATGCCGCCGAATCACGGGCATTTTTACTTTTTTCAACGTTGTTTGCTATTACCCAATAATCAACCGGAATTTTTAAATTTATCGATAACTTTCCTCCCGATAGTTCCATTCCGTTTTTTAGTGAAAAATTAAGGCCCGCTGATAATGACGCGCTTAGGGTGGGCAAATAAGCGCTCTGAGCCGAGCTTAGGTTGATTTCCGCCCGTTGGTTGGCAAGAGCGGATTTTGAAAGCGAAGGATTTGAGGAAACAATAGTTTTCCATAATTCGTTATACAGCGAATCCGCTTCCGTGTCGGAAATGTTTCCAAGACGCGAAATAAGCGCCTCATATCCGGAAAAATCGATTGGTTGCAGATCGGGAAGATCGCTCAGTCCTGTGATAGCTTTGAGTTTCATTATGGTCAGGGAAAGGTTTCGCTTCGCCTGATTGCGGGAGTTTTCCCGCGCCTCTTTGTCCGCCATTGCTTTGAGGTAGTCCCCCTGGTTGATCATACCGCTTGCCAGCCGTACCTCGGCAATAGAAAGGCTTGTAAGCGCTGTTTGCAGCGAAGACTCCTCGGCTTGCAAGGTAGCCATAGCCTCAAGCACGGCGTAGTACGCGTTATCCGCCTGATCAAGCACGTTGAAGTATTCTGCCAGCGCGTCATTTCTGGCGCTTTCCGAGGCAATTCCATTTATCGCCTTTTTTATTCTAGCCTCGCCTCCATCATAAATTTTCTGGGTGTGGGAGACGCCAACACTTATACCGGCATCTATTGTATTTAAAGGATTCTCGACAGGGCCATTCTTATTCCAAATGTCCATCGAACCGTTTGCTCCCAGCGATAATGACGGCAAGTTTGAAAAGACCCGCGACTTTTCTTCAAGTAAAGTGTTTGCAATTGACAAGTTATTTTTCGCAAGACTTCGCGAATTCGCCAACGCAAGCGTCCGAACTTCTTCAAGGCCAATGGTTTGAGCAAATAAGCCTGCACAACCAATTATCAGGGCACAAAAAAAAATAAACTTCTTCACTTTATATCACCTTTATAATATGGGGACTGGGGATCAGGGACTAGGTTTTTTGTTTGTAAGCATTGCGTGATGTTATCAAGCAAAGATTTCGAACAACAATCCCCATTCCCTATTCCCCGTTCCCTGGTCCCTTTCTTACTCATACCTCAGCGCGTCAATCGGATACAGCCGCGCGGCTTTCATAGCGGGATAATACCCAAAAACGACTCCCACCAGCGCGGCGAAAATGGCCGAAACCGCCACAATCAGCGGGTTGATAGCCGCGGGTATTCCCATTGCAGCCAGTAAACGGCAGGCAAGGAAAGCCAAACCTACACCAATTAGGCCTCCCATAAGGCTCAGGATCACCGATTCGTAGAGGAACTGAAAAAGTATGTCCCGCTTGCGGCCGCCTATTGCCATTCTTATGCCGATTTCGCGAGTGCGCTCGGTTACGGAAACCAGCATAATGTTCATGATGCCGATGCCGCCTACAAGCAGGGACACCCCGGCAATAGCGGCAAGCAGAGTTGTCAGTGTTTTCATCGTTGCCGACGCCATGTCGATCATGTCAGCCTGGTTCATAATGTCAAAGTCGGCGTTTGCTGTGTCGGCAATCCTCCTTGATTCGCAGAGGATCGCTGTTGTCTCTTTCTGCGCCGCGTCCATGTATTCTTTGCTTTTAACGCTCATTACAATTTGGGCGATACTTTGAGTGTTGCTCAGCCTGGTCATTGCCGTGTCCAGGGGAATCATGACAATATCATCCTGATTGCCGCCGCCCATACCTGCGCCCTTGCTCTCCAAAATCCCGATGACGGTAAAATAATTTGTCCCGATTCGTATTCGCTGGGACATGGCGCTTTCGGCGTTGCCAAACAGGTTATTTGCCGTGGTTGGGCCCAAAACCGCCACCATACTGCGGTTTCTCAAATCCTCTTCGTCAAAAAAAGCTCCGGTATTGATATTATAATTTCGCGCAATGATGTAATCAGGCTCAACGCCCATAATCGAAACCTGGGCGTTTCCTTCGGTGCCGATAACATTGGCGTTAGAGTTTACAACGCCGGAAATAGCAGCGGCAAAGCTCGATTCATCTTTAAGTTTTTGAACATCCTTTTTGCTAAAGCCGCTGATCCGCATCTGCATATTTGGCCCGGCGCGGCTTATCTGCCTCCTTGGCGTTATTTGCAGCAGATTCGTCCCCATGGCGGTAATCCTTGCTTCAATCGCCCTCTGGGAGCCTTCTCCCAGCCCAACCATAATTATCACAGAGCCAACCCCGATAATGATGCCCAATGATGTTAAGAGACTTCTCATGCGGTTGCGAAGAATCGACCGTAAACAGGTCTGCAATAACTGGACTATATTCATGCTACCTCCGGTGGAGCAAACTCTGTCGCTTGCTCCGCAAGCAGAGCGTGATCGTTCTTCCATCGTTCCAGGTCATGCAGCGCGTTGCGCGTTTCTGTCACCTTTTGGTCAGAAACCAGCTCACCGTCACGCAGGGTGATGATTCGCCTTGTGTAAGCGGCAAGTTCCGGCTCATGCGTTACCATGATGATTGTTTTTCCCTGTCGGTTGAGTTCCTGAAAAAGCCCCATTATTTCAAGCGTCATTCCGGTATCAAGGTTGCCTGTCGGCTCATCGGCAAGAATAAACGCGGGATCGTTTACCATTGCCCGCGCAATGGCGACCCTCTGCTGCTGTCCGCCTGAAAGCTGAGACGGAAAATGATCCATACGCTCTGCAAGCCCTACTTCTCTTAACGCCCTTATCGCTCGTTCCTTCCGTGCCTGGGCATTCAGCCTTTTTTCGGCTTTTTCCCGTCTGCGGTAAAACAGGGGAAGTTCCACATTTTCCAGCGCGGTAGTACGCGCCAGCAAATTGAAAGATTGAAATACGAAGCCTATTTTCCGGTTTCTGATGAAAGCGAAGGTATCTGGATTGGATTTTGAGGTTTCAATGCCGTCCAGGGTATAGGTTCCGGCGCTTGGTTTGTCAAGACAGCCGAGAATATTCATCAGCGTTGATTTGCCTGAACCGGAAGGCCCCATAACGGAGACAAATTCTCCGGCTTCGGCGGAAAAATCAACCCCGCGCAGGGCGCGTACCACAACGGTTTCTGCGTCATCTTTTGATGACGAGCCCTTCTTTCCTTCCATCCGGTATTCCCGCTTGATACCCCGCATTTCAATTACCGGCATTATATCTTCTCCCTTAAGATAACTTGTTTCCCTTCGAAATCATCTGCGGCATAGATTTCGGTATATGAGCCTGAGGATATACCGGTCCTTACCTGCATAACGTCAAGTTTGCCTTCGTTGGTAATATACCAGAGGTTACGCACAACGACTGACGGGGCGGAGGTGTTGATATTCCTGGTCTGCCCCTGTCCTTGCCTTGCTCCTCCCGCAGTAAATTGCCCGCCGCCGAACCCGCCAGCCCCCCGTCCGCCGCCGCTTAACAGGTCTGTTATTCCTGGTCCTCCAGTATTCGGGCTTTGGCTGACATTCTGCGCCCTTGGCTGTTCTCTATTCCCTATCGCGGCCACTCGTTGTTCTTCGTTCATATTTTCAAGACTGGCGGCAAATATCATTTCCGCGATTGTTTCCGTGCTCAGACTGGTGGGCTGGTAGCGCAGGGCGGCATTGGAAACCATAAGCGTGTTCTCGCTGTTTTCTACAATGAAATCAACCGCGCAGGTCATTCCCGAAAACAGGTTGCCGCGAACATTTTCAACCCTGACAAGCACCGTATAGGAAACCACGTTGCTGGAAACCACGGGAACCATGCGCAGGGTCTCTACCCTTCCGGTAAAAGTTTGCCCCGGCAGGCTTTCCAGGGTAAACCGCACAGGCTGTCCTTTTTGTAAAGAGGTAATATCCAATTCTCCCACCAGCGCTTCAATCTGCATCTCCCTTAAATTCTCCGCCAGCATAAAAATGTAGGATGAACCGTTATCCGAGACCGTATCGCCTATATTGATCTTGCGGTCAAGTACGATACCGTCAATGGGGGAAGTGATGTAGGCGAATTGATTGATCTCGGTATCAATGCTCTTTAAATTTGCCTCGGCAACGGCAAGGTCAGCCGCCTGGTTATCCAGGTTGGTCCTGCTGGTTTTAAGCTCATATTCGGAGATAAGGCTCTTTTGCGCCAGAGCTTCCTGATTTCGGTAATTGACCAGCTGCAATTCGTAATTTGCCCGCGCCTTGATAACCGCCGCGTACTGCTGTTCGCGCTTGAGCTTGAGCATATCTGTATTCAGTTCCGCAAGGATGTCCCCCTTGTGAACCTGATCGTTGTAGTCAACGTAAATCCTTTCAACCTTGCCGCTCATCTGCGGCAGTACTTTAATTGTTGAAACAGGACTAAGTGTGCCGGAAGCCGAAATGGTACGTTCTATTGTTCCACGGCGCACATTGGTAAACTCATAAGTAACCGCCCCGGATTTTTTAACGGAACAGGCGGTAGCCGCAACAGTTGCCAAAACAAGGCAGGTAAGTGCTGTTATACTGGAATTTTTTCTCATTCTCTTATACCTCTATTAAAAAAGTGCAATGCCGGAATTTTACCGGCATTGCTGATTTTGTTAGCGGCCTTTCCCACTAACAAAGGAAATCCGTCAGTCTTAATAATACCTCCCTAAGATAAAGTTTCCAAGCCAACGGCTTGTCTATAGCTCCTTACCTATAGATATAAAGGAAACAATCTATTGTTCGGGAATGGTGAAAATGGAGTGATTTTTGTCTGAATTTTAGCTGAATTTTTTAAGCGTAATTATCGACTATATAATAAGAGGGCTTTTTTACCAATAGGAGGTGACTATGGTTTCTTTTATTATCGGGGTTGTTGCATTAGTAGTGGGCTACCTGATTTACGGAAAAATAGCGGAAAAAATCTTCGCGATCAAGCCGGAACGGCAAACCCCGGCGATGAGGCTGAATGATGGAGTTGACTTTGTGCCAATGGCATCATGGAAGACTTTGCTCATTCAGCTTCTCAACATTGCCGGTACGGGGCCGATTTTCGGCGCAATCGCGGGCGCTCTTTTTGGCCCGGCAGCCTTCGCCTGGATTGTTTTTGGCTGCATCTTTATCGGGGCCGTCCACGATTACATGGTGGGTATGCTTTCGTTACGTAACGACGGAGGCAACATTTCGGAAATTGTCGGGAAATATCTGGGCAAGATTCCCCTCTACATTATGCGGGTTTTCTCGGTTGTTTTGTTGATCTTTGTGGGAGCTGTTTTTGTTACAACCCCCGCCCAGGTGCTCAGAACCATGTTCGCGCCCAACAGCACTTCATTTTACTACATTGTTATCGCTTGTATCATCGCCTATTACATCCTCGCGACGCTTCTGCCCATCGACAAACTGATCGGCAGGATTTATCCCATTTTCGGCGCGTGCCTCTTAATAATGGCGGTCGGCATGACTTTTAAGATGTTTTCCAGCGGCGATATTTTAAACATTCCCGAATTCGCGTTTAAAGACTGGAGGCCGGACAAAAGCACCAACATTCTCGCGCGCATTTTCCCGTTCCTGTTTATCACCATTGCCTGCGGCGCGGTATCGGGTTTTCACGCGACTCAGTCTCCGCTTATGGCGCGCTGCCTGAAAAATGAAAAAGATGGCCGGATGACGTTTTACGGCGCGATGATCCTGGAAGGCATAATCGCCATGATCTGGGCCGCCGTTACCATGGCCCACCACTTCAACCTTGGAACCCCGGCTCACCCGGAGTTGGTTCTTGGCATTGAATCCGCTGTAGCGGCGCCGGTTATCGTTACCCAGGCTTCTCTCGACTATATGCAAAAAATCGGCGGAATATTGGTGGTCTTTGGCGTTGTTGCCTGTCCCATCACATCGGGGGATACCGCTTTCCGCAGTGCCAGGCTGACCATTGCCGATATTTTCAAGTTTGATCAAAAGCCTATAAAGAACCGGCTGTCTGTGGCCATTCCTCTCTTTGCTGTAGGCGTTGTTCTGGTGTTGTTCTCCATTTCCAGCACAAAGAACTTCAACATTATCTGGCGGTATTTCGCCTGGTCGAATCAGACACTGGCAACCATTGGCTTGTGGGCAATCAGCGCGTATCTTGCCAAGACCGGCAAGCTCTACTGGCTTACGCTCCTGCCCGCGGCTTTTATGACTGTGGTAGTTACTTCATACTTCTTTACCTCTACCGAATGTCTCGGCCCCCTGATGACCAAAATCACCGGCAGTTCGACTGCAACCTACAGCGTAGGTATCACTATCGGTTTGATTCTCTCGGCGGCGCTTTTGGCCCTGTTTATTCCCATTATTGGAATTAAAGAAAAGGGAATAATAAAAGAGTAACAGTGAAAATAATTGACCCCCGCGAAGCGGGGGCCAATCGTTAAGGGCTTAATTTTAGGTTTGTTTTTAGAGGTTCCTTTTACTACTCCACCTTGAAGCGCGAAACTTCCTTCAGCAAATCCTCAATGGCGTCGCGGTTCTTTTGGGTCATCTCGTTGACATTGTGCACCGCCATGTTTATCTGCTCCGCGCCGGACGCCATCTCGTTCA
>Ga0268262_10000619_pt1 | contig 46194 bp, 45 predicted proteins | sample TergutNc150P3_FD_190354 | JGI IMG/M metagenome (GOLD analysis project Ga0268262, IMG submission 190354) | Nasutitermes corniger P3 segment gut microbial community from laboratory colony in Florida, USA - Nc150 P3 (SPAdes) (version 2) | ecosystem: Host-associated > Arthropoda: Insects >... | reverse complement strand
TGTTTGGCAAAACTCCACCCTTTGAATAAAATAAGGGGGGGAAGTCTCCCCCCTGTGGCGCACTTCGTTGCGCCACACCCCCCTCAGCGGGGGATACCCCCGCAACGCCCCCGAATTATCTCAAAAAAGAGCATTTTTTCCTTGTAAATTCACCCTTAAAACTATTCTGCAAACAATTCCGCAATTTCTTTCTTGTAAATGTCGTTAATCACATGGCGTTTCAGGTCTTGCTTGCCGGAAAGCTCTACGCCCGGACGGAAAGGTTTTGCCAGAACCGTAGAACGGAAGATCATTTCAAATCCCCGGAAGCCTGTTTTCCTGTTTACACGCTCTGTTATTTCCGCATGGACAAGTTCCTTTATTTCGGGCGTCTTTACAAGATTTTCAATATCCATATAGGGAATGGAGTTATTTTTTGCGTATGCTTCAATGCGTTCAAAATCGGGGACTACCAGTGCGGCAAGGAATTTTTGATCTTGCCCCAGTACCACAACAAGATCGATATATTCTGATTCCCTTATCTTGTTTTCAATGGGAACTGGTTCTATATTTTCACCGCCTAAAAGCACTATAGTGTCTTTTGCCCTGCCGGTAATTTTGACTTCGCCTTTCCATGTTTTTAGCCCAATATCCCCTGTATCCAGCCAACCATCACGATCAATAACCTTTTGGGTCAATTCCGGTTTTTTGTAATAACCCTGCATGATCTGTTCGCCCCGGCCGCAGAGAATTCCATGATGCCCCGGAGGCAATTCCTTTTTTGTTTCCGGATCGCGTATGATAAGTTCCATATCGGGATAGGGCGGACCGATTGTTCCGGGAACCGGATTATTGATATGGCGGACGGCAAGCACAGGGGCGGCTTCCGTAATGCCGTAGCCTTCCAACACCAATATACCGGCTGCGGCAAAAAATTTATCCACCGCGTCGGGAAGCGCCCCGCCGCCTGAAACACCGGCTATAAATTTTCCGCCGAACATTGACTTTATTTTTTTGAATACCAGAATATTGCCAAGACCGCGCAGGGGGCTTAACAACAAAAACGGAATAACGGAAACAAGCATATCAAAAGGGACAAAATGCCGCTTGAATTGCGGAGCCCTGCCCAAGAGCAAATTTTTCAAATTTTCATGCACGCCGGAGATTGCCACAAAGAAATTGAAGATTCCTTTTTTAACGGCGCTTCCGGTAGAAACATTACGATAAACGCCCGACCGCAACGCTTCCCAGATACGGGGAACCGATGTCAGCCAGTGAGGCTGTATTTTTTGGAAGTCCGCAAGCATTATTTTTCCCAAAGGTTTTGAATAAGCCAGAGCGCCGCCCGGATAAAGAGAAATGTACTGAACACATCTCTCAAATGAATGCCAAACCGGCAATACGGTAAGCCATATATCGCCGGGCTTGTTGCGTAAAGCCTTGGGAGCAAACTTCGCTATGTGGAGCATATTTTTATGGCTAAGCATTACGCCTTTGGGTTCGCCGGTGGTTCCCGATGTAAAAATGATCGTGGCAAGATCATCGCCTTTGCCCTGCTCAATTTCCGCTTCAATGGATTTGGTCTCCCCTTTTTCAATAAGGGGCTTCCCTAACTCCATAATATCTTTGTAGCCCAATACACGGATACCGGAAAGGTCCGCGGAATACTTACCTTTGTCAAAATCATTATCAATAATGATAAACATGGCAAGTTGCGGCATTTTTTCCCGTAGCGGAAGGAGTTTTGCCAACTGGGCTTCGTTTTCCAGCACTGCGGATTTACAATCCCCAAAGGAAAGAATATAAGAGAGTTCTTCCGCCATGGAATCACAGCCTCGCGGAACATCCGTCGCCCCAAGACAGAGGAGCCCCATATCAAGAATAAGCCATTCTTTCCGATTATCCGAAATAAAGCCGATGTGATCCCCGCGCCGTATGCCGACATCACGCAGTCCTGCGGCGCAGCAGAGAATTTCGTTATACAATTCCGTATAGGTGGTAGGCTGAAAAACTTCTGCCGTGTCCTTACTGTACTGTGCAATATGATTTGGGTAGTCTCGAACATTCTTTTGAATTATTCGGGGTATAGTTGTTATTTCCATGTATAGTACTATATATTAGGTTGTTAAAAAACACAATATATTTGTTCCCGATCGCCTTTTTTCAAAAAAAATAAAATTCTTTCTCAATCAGTCAAGCAAAACGCATACCTCGCGCCATATATAGTAAATAAACTTTTGGAGGTTGCTATGAAAAATCTTTACTTTTTGTTGGTTCTTGTTTTTGCTCTGTCCAGCTGTTCTAATTCCGAACCCGGGACACCCCTAACGAAGATATTGCAGAGGAGCGTACTGTGGAAAAGCCGGATATAAGGGAAAATATTGGAAAAGCATTGATTGATGTGGCAAAATTGATATTTGCCAGCTTTATTTTAGGCACCCTATTGCGCGGGGAAATATCGCAGTATATACTGATATTGACAGGTGTTATTGCTTCAACAATATGCTTTACAATCGGTATTATGTGGACTTCAAAAAAGCCTGAAAAAAAAGGCAAGGAGTAGTTTATGTGGTTAATTATTTATATTGTTGCAGTCATTCTTCCTCTTATAATTTGGGGTTTTGTTGCCGGTCGGCAGGAAAAACAATTAGACAAGAAGAACGATAAAACGGTATTAGCAGATTAATTGTAAGCGTAAACCGTGTCTGTCACCCAAAAATCATAGCGTACCCAAAAACAACCTACCACACATATAGCGCTGTTCTAAAATAATTATAAAAAAGTAAAAATTCTTTCTCAATCAGTCAAGCAAAACGCATACCTCGCGCCATATATAGTAAATAAACTTTTGGAGGTTGCTATGAAAAATCTTTACTTTTTGTTGGTTCTTGTTTTTGCTCTGTCCGGCTGTTCTAATTCCGAACCCGGGACACAACCCGATGAGCCGGGGATTCTTACCCTTATGACGTGGAATGTCCAAAATTTGTGCGACGGCGTAGACGACGGGTATGAATATGACGAATTCCTGCAATCGGCGGGCTGGTCGCAGGAAAAGTACATGGGCAGGATTAACGCCATTTCCGCCGCAATAGGCGGATTAAAAGCCCAGCCGGATATTCTTATGCTGGAGGAAATCGAATCCAATGTGATTCTTGAAGACCTTGCGCGCGCTTTGCCCAAGGACTACGCCTGCTGTCATTTTGCCAATAATCCGGGGTCTGCGGTGGGAATCGGTATATTAAGCCGATTGCCGCTGACGGATACAAAAAACCATTCCATCAGCATTAACGGGGAGACTACGCCGCGCCCTGTTCTTGAAGCGAGGGTTCAAACAAAAAAAGGGGATATTATCTTATTTGTCTGCCATTGGAAGTCCAAACTGGGCGATGACGATGTTACGGAAAGTATTCGCAGGTCTTCAGTCAGAGTGCTCCTTCGCCGGATTAGGGAAATAAAAGAAAATGAGCCCGATATAGGTTTTATTATTGCGGGCGATTTAAATGAAAATCACGATGAGTTTTTCCGGCGGAAAGCAAGCGTAATCTGCGCCCTTGTTCCCGATGATCTGTATTGCGTAAAATTGTCTAATGTAAATGTTGAGGGGCAAAAAGACTTTTTAATTATTACCGGAAATAAACCGCCGCTGCCCGTTAATTTTCCGCAGGAGTCAATAGTTTTGTTTTCACCGTGGATGAGCGATTTACAAAACGGCTCGTATTTTTACAAATACAACTGGGAAACAATAGATCACTTTTTAATCTCGGGTCACTTCTTTGACAATTCAGACTGGGAGTATGAAAAGGTAATTATCGGGGATACGGAGCCTTTCGCGAATTCAAGCGGGATACCGACTCATTATAACACAAAGACAGGCGCAGGATTAAGCGATCATCTTCCGTTGATATTGACTATAAGATTACTTTTTTAAAGCGGCGGTTTTTGCGTCAAGGGAATTAAGGATAGCCTGAAGTTTTTCTTTTTCTATTAAGTCGATAAGACGCGCTTCCGTGTATCTTTTGGCTTCTTCTGTGAATTGACCGACAGTGATGCAAATTCCCTTGCCGGCTTTTACTTCTTTTAAGTGCGAATGAAAGTCTCTGACAATAAGCTCTCCTATGGAGCCTTGAGTTCTGATAAAACGGAACATTATAACGTCTTGCCATTTTATTGTGTCAACTTCGGCAAGAATATCAGCCCATTCGGATTTGTTAACGGATATATTTGATATTTTTACTTTTGCTTTGCCGTAATAGGTCATAACAATTTTTCTGCAAAGGGCGACAAAGTCCGCCGATGAACCCATAAGGAATGTTTGAAGATTGCGGTTGGCGTTTAATTCGATATATTTGCCTAACAGGACGCTAACGTCTTTATACGAAGGATTATCATGCTGAAGCTGTTTTAAGTAGGGAATCGCTTTGCCGATTTCATTTGTTTTAATTAATGTTGTGGCAAGTTTATAGCGCAATTCAGCTAAAATATCAACTTTAATATTTAAGTGTCTTAAACCTATTTCAAAATCCTGAATCGCCAGTTCATACTGTCTTGTATCAAGGTGAATGCTTCCCGCACTGAGACAGCAAGTGGGTCCCATTACAGGGTCGGCGCGAAGGTGGTTGTAAATACGCAGAGCTTGTTCAATCTGATTCGCTTCATGATAACATTCCGCCAAAGTATAAAGCGATTCTTTGTCGTCCGGGGCAATGTCTATCGCTTTGCGGATAAAATTCATCGCTTCTTTGGGTTTTTTCAGTCTGAAGAGTGAGTGCCCAAGACTGCGTAAAACGGCGGGATTATCGGGGTCCTGAATGCGCGCCTGCTGTAAAAGCTGGATTGCTTTTTCGTAATTTTTCCTTTCAAACTCAAGGGAGCCTAGCTCGTAATTTACTTCAAAATTATCCTGTCTGTAAGTTCTTGCTGTGGCAAAGCCTTTGTAAGCCTGATCAAACATATTTAGCTGTCTGGCTGAAATACCGTATCTAAGATAAACCTCAAAATTATCAACGCCTTTTATAGCGGTTTTATTTGCGGCAAGTTGTTCTATCAGGGTTTCATAAATTTTCATCGCTTTTTCCCAGTTCTGATCATCAAAAAAAGCGCCGGCTAATATATTTAACGCTTCAGGATCATTGGGATTCTGAGCAAGTCTTTTATTTGCGTCTCTTATCGCTGTATCTCGGTCTCTGGATAATTTCCCGCCCCCAAATGAACCGCGGGAAGAATTCATGATAAATAAAATTATCGCTCCTACGAAAACAATGGCGACAATCCCTAGCACTATGGGCATATTTTATATTATCGGATATTTTTGTCATTTCTGATACTGCTCTGGCGGTAAATTTGGCAAAAAATGAGTAATTTTTATATGAAAATCGCATAAATTCACGATATAAAATATAAATTAGTGTGAAAAACCCACTTGACAGAAGGTAAATCCAGCGTTTAAACTTTAAAAAGAACCTTTATAAGTTCAATTAAAGGAGCAGGTTACATGGCATCAAACATTGGCATTAAGATTGCCAACGGTGAATTCTACCCCATAATGGAAGAGAATTCCTCGATAAAAAAAAGAATAATTCTTACCACAGTTCATGATAATCAACCCAGCGTTCAAATCGACCTTTACAGAAGTCCGGCGAACACTATGCCGGACGCTCAATATATCGGCAGTCTGGTTGTTGAAAATATAAAGCCGAAACCCAAGGGAGACCCGTCAATCGAGATGGTAATTTCTTCCGATGCCAACGGTGAAATCGTCGCCGAAGCTGTCGATCTTGATACAGGAGCCGGCGGAGAGCATTGTATACTTACTGTTTCTTTAAAATCGCTTGATGAATCCGCCCGAGGTATTAATATTCCCGACTTTGCGCTGGAGTCAAACGAAGAGCCGCCTTCAAGTCTTTATCAGCATGCCGGAAGAGTACGGCGAAGCGGTTCTAACTCATGGATTTTAGTTTTGCTTATCATATTGCTTGCTTTAGGGCTTCTTGCCGGCTGGCTGTTCTTCTACAACGGCATGGATACTGTCCGTTCATTCTATAACAATAACATTCACGGAAAATATATTTATAAGGAAACTGTTAAAAAACAGGAGCCCGCTAAAAAACAGGAACCGGTAAAGAAACAAGAACCGGAACCCGTTAAAGAGCCTGAGCCTGTAAAACAGACAGAACCTGTTCAGCAGAAAGTTGAACCCGCGCCTGTGATTCAAGCGCCTGCTACCGCGCCCGAGCAAAGGCTTCAGCAGACCGGTAAAAAACGCAGTCCGGCTCCTGTCGCGTCATATAAGGTTCCGACTACAATTCCAAGAGAAGGTGTAAATTATGTGATTCGCTGGGGCGATACGTTGTGGGATATTGCCGAAGCGTTTTACCGTAATCCTTGGCTGTATCCGAGAATTGCCAAGCATAATAATATCAGAAATCCGAACTTGATTATTTCGGGACGAACGATACGGATTCCACCTAGGAATTAATTTTGTTTCGTTTATTAAGGGTTCAAGGTTTTTTTTTACTTTCCCTGTTAGTTTTCTCTTGCGCGTCGCAAACTAAAAATAATAATTATTATTATCTGGGGCTATTGGATAATTCCGCTCACGAAAAAGTTAAGTTGTTTGAAAAAGCGCTTTCCAGCCGCAATGAGTATATCAGGCAGGCGGCGGCGGAAGAACTTGCGGTTTTAATGTCGCAGGGAAGAACACTTTCCAAAAAAACAATGGAACGCGTTCGCGGCGAAGTAACCGGTTTTTGGGCTGAAGCTTTTAAAATTGCTGACGATTTTGACAAAGAAAAAGCGCTTTCGTTTTTACTTGAACATGATCAAAACTCGCCGTCTTATGAGGAAGCAAGGCTATTTATCCTGAACTTATGCAAGAAAAAAAATATATTTATTTCGGATTGGGAATTAGCCGTTATTATGGGGCATCATTCTATTTCCTGCCTGCGTTACAATGAAGCGCTGGAGTATTTCCGTGTTTTTAAAAACGGGGACAAATGGCCGGAAGAAATACCGTATCTTTTTATTAATTATCCGAATCTTATAAATGATATGGGCAAGGCTTTTCAGTACACGCAATCGGGCGGGGAAGGACTTACTCTTTATTCGCAGTGGCTTACAAACAAGGAGTTGTCTTTAGACATTCAGTACAGGCTTAATTTTTACGCGGGAAGAGTAGCGCGCAGAATGGGCAATCAGAACGCAAAGGGTATCGCTCTTTTTGAACAGGCGTTGACTCTCGCTCCTGACGAAGACCAAATTGACGCATGTATTTGGTATATTCTTGATTTAACAATAACGGGACCGACTGCCGGCTTTGTGGATAAGCTGGCGAAATATGTTCCTGGTTGGAACAAGGGCAGTTATTATAACGATATTTTAGAAAGATTTTTACATAAGCTTATATCAGAGCGCGATTGGAATAAAATTATAAGAACTTATGATCTGATAAAATACACAAGCGCGTATGCTTCTAAAATAGGTTACGCAAGGGTAATAGCCCGCGCTATAGAAAATAATTATCTGTCAGCGGCGGACTTGCGCCTTGCCGCTAAAACGATAGACATTGAATCGGCTAATGCGCTTGCCTTTTACCGCGCCGCTTATGACATAGGTATTGTGCCTTCTCTTCCGTCTTTTATTTACCGCTCTCAATGCGCTGACGCTTTGAATGAGCCGCTTCTTATTTTTACCGAAGAAACAGCACCCAAACCGGAAAAAAAAGATTATACACCGTATTTTCAATTTATTATGGGTTTCTTTGAGAATAAAGCCGTTGATTTCGTGCTTCCTCATGTCAAAGAATTGGATAATAAATTGACTGTTGATGAATTGCGCGTTGTGGCGAAGGCTCTTCATGACGAGGGGTATTACGCTAAATGCATGGAAGTTGTTTCATCGTATATTTACAAGGGCGGCTACAGCAAGAACAGGCGCGATTGGGAATTATTGTTCCCGCGTCCGTATCTTGAATTGGTAGAGAAATACGCAAAGGAATACGATCTTGCGCCTTCGCTCCTTTACGGGCTGATTCGCTCGGAAAGCGCTTTTAGGGCGGCGGTTGTTTCGCGCGCGGGAGCGGTTGGGTTAATGCAATTGATGCCGTTTACGGCGAAGGATATGGCTGAGCGTATGAAGCGCGAAGGCGGACCCGATTATTTCGGCGAAAATGACGCTGTTGACTCTACAAACCCTTTGCCGAATGTTCACATTGGCACTTATTACTTTAAATACTTACGCGATTATTTTGACGACCCTATTCTGGCGTTGATGGCTTACAACGGCGGACAAAACAGGATACGCAGACTGCGCTCCGCCAATAAATCAATGCCCGTTGATCTGTTTGTGGAGACGGTTCCGATTTACGAAACCAGAGATTACGGCAAGAGGGTTCCGGCTGTCGCGAAGATTTATCATGAGTTGTATTACAAAGATTGATAATTTATATAATCACTTAAAAAGAGCGTTTTCAAGCTGAAGGCGGGGATAGCCTTTTTTGGTAATCTTTTTTGCGGCGGAAATAAAAGAGGGAAGGTTCTTCCCTGAACGCTCATAGAGTTCCGTGTAAAAATTGTCCTCTGTGTGGTATAGCCGGAAAAGCTCCAGATATGCGTTGTTAACGGGTAATTCCGCAAAACCCCTGTAATTATCACTGGAAAAACGTTTGTCGTACTCGGCTTTAAACCGCTCTTTCGCGGCGTTAATTATCCGCTCTTTTTCCGCTAATTTTTCCGCCCTGCCTAATTCACTTTTATAAAGGACATCAAGTTCCGCGATTAATTCCTGAAGAAACGCAACATAATTTTGGCTGTCTTTGTCCGATGTGAATATTTGCCGGTATTCATCGGAATTTTCCCCGTACCGCTTTGCTATAAAAAGTCTTGCCCCCTCGCTGCCGATAAACTCCGCCAGTTCCTCATTAAACTTAACTTGTCCCTTTATGAATACCGTGGCGTGAACAAGCTCATGGATAATTAAATCCGCCAGTCTTGAGGGCGGGTAATCCAGCATATAGGAATAAAGGGGGTCTTTGAACCAGCCTAGTGTACTGAAAGCGTCTACTCCGCGAATCCAGACATCAAGGTCTTTTTTTTCCAGTTTTATCCGCTCTTTGCGCGCATCCTCGATATTGAAAAAACCCTTGTAGGGCATGCGTCCCACAACGGGAAAATCCCACTCGTGGCGGCGGAATGAATCTTTTGCCGAGGCGGAAACAACCGCGGCTAGGTAGCTTCTGTCCAGCTTAACAAATTTTGTGTAGTTACGGCTTTCTTTCAGTCCCAATTCGTCCATCGCAAAGGCGCGGATTTCCGTAACAAGCCGTATAAAGTCTTCGTTGTCAATTTTTTCCAGAGGGATTGCGCTGTTCAGATACCCCAGCAGGGTTGCGCCCTGTTTTAATGTGTAACAGCCCGATAATAATCCGCAGCCTGCCAGCAGTAAAATGGCGGATATAACAGGTAAAATAGGTAATAAAAAAGGGCAGTTTTTCGTATTCATACTCGATTCTCTTGAAATTTATTTATTATTATTCTATTATAGCCAAATAGCTTTAGTCAAAGGTATTTATTCGATATAGGAGGAATATATGTCAAGACCGATAACATTATTTTCTAGGCAGTGGGTTGATATACCCTTTGAGAAATTTTGCGAAAAAGCAAAAGCGTTTGGTTATGACGGGATTGAAATTGCCTGCTGGGGCGATCATCTGGATTTAAAAAAAGCCGCTACTGATCTTAAGTATGTGGAAGAAAAGAAAAATATACTTAAAAATTACGGTCTTAAGGTTTGGGCTCTTGGAACCCATATAATAGGGCAGTGCGTCAGCGACAGCCATGACCCCCGTTTGAACGCCTTTGCGCCTTCAAACCTTGCCGGAAAGGGCGAGGACATTCGCAAATGGGCGATTCAGGAAATGAAGTATGCCGCGGTCGCCGCGAAAAATTTCGGCGTAAAGACGGTTACCGGTTTTATGGGCAGTCCCATTTGGGCTTACTGGTACTCCTTCCCACAAACCACGGAAGAAATGATCAATGACGCTTACGCGGCGGTAGTCAAGCAATGGACGCCCATTTTTGACGAGTTTGACAAGAACCAAATAAAGTTTGCGCTGGAAGTTCACCCCGCCCAAATTGCGTTTGATTATTACTCCGCGGAACGCTTGTTAAAAGAATTCAAAAACCGCAGAACCCTTGGCTTTAATTTTGATCCGTCCCACCTTATCTGGCAGGGCGTAAGTCCGCAAGTTTTTGTCAGGGATTTTCATAAACAAATTATCCACGTCCATATTAAGGACGCCGCTGTAACCCTGGACGGCAAGGCGGGGCTTCTTGGCTCCAACCTTGCTTTCGGCGACATCAGGCGCGGCTGGAATTTCCGCTCCCCGGGACACGGAGACGTTGACTTTGAAAATATTATCCGCGAATTAAACGCGGTTAACTACAAGGGACCTCTTTCCGTAGAATGGGAAGACGCCGGAATGAGCAGAGAAGCCGGAGCGAAAGAAGCCTGTGATTTTGTAAAAAACATAAACTTCTCGCCCTCCGACGCCGCTGATGACGGACAGAAATCGGAGTAAGATAGTTACCGCGAACCCCACACGAACAACGACAAGATATCGGACAAAAAGTTCGTGATGTTCGTGTGGTTCGTGGTTATGAAGTTTTAAGAAAAGTTGATTTTGTGGGCGATTAACTCAGCGGGAGAGTATTACCTTCACACGGTAGGAGTCACTGGTTCAATCCCAGTATCGCCCACAAAATCAGCTTGGTTGTGTTCAATCCCGGTATCGTTTCCCCGTAAAATTGATTTTATCCTTGCACGTCAATCAGTGAGGCTTTGTTTGAGTTGCTGTAGGCGGTTCTGCCGCTTGCGGCGTAGGGGTTGTTTCGCAGGTTTTTAATTTCCTGACGGAGTTCCAGCATACGTTTTGAGAGCAGTTCTTTGTTCTTGGTCGATCTCATAACGGCTTCGCTTTTTAATTTTTCCAGCGACGATTTAAGGGTTGGCACTTCTTCCTGACCGTCCGAAGTTTCCAGTTTGATTGCCATATTTGATTGGCTCTGCTCGGAGACCACTGAATTGTACATTTCTTCAAGCGGATCGATAACTTTCTGGATAGAGAAAATATCGGCGACGATTTTTTCCTCGATTTCCACATAGGTTAAAAGGTCTTCGGCGCTGCCGGACTCAATTACATTCTGTTGTTTATCAAGTAAATCAAGATATGATTTAAATCTTTCTCTCTGCTGTGATAACAGGATTTTAAATCGTTTTAAAATTGCCACTCTTTGGGCAAGCTCCGCAGAATCTATATCCGTTGTTGCGGCTGTTTCTTCAGTAAAAATTTGCATATTTCCTCCCTAATTAACCGGCAATGTTAAGACCTACTGCCGCCTCTCGATTTGGATTTTCGGCTGTCTTCTGATTAGCGATCGTACTCCATGTGTTTTTAAGATCTAAAAGCATATCTTTTACAGTTAACATTCTGTTTAAATCCTGATTAATATTCGCTTCCACAAGCTCTCTGTTAAACCATGTATAAAGAGAAAAAAGGTTTTTGGCTATTTCGCCGCCATTGTCAAAATCCAGCGAGACAGTTAATTCGGTAACGATTTCCTGGGTTTTTAATACGGACTTGGATATTTGCTCAATTCTGCCGGGATCTCTTTTCTCGTGTACATTCAAATGAAGAAGTTCTGTCGCTTTTGTAAGTTGTTTTACAGCTTCATCGTACAGCATGACTATAAGCTGACCCTGACCGGCAGTTCTTACTTTGGCTTCTTTGTATGATGATGACGCGTTTTTATATGACATTATTCCCCTCAAAAAATTATCGGCATTTATTGAGATTAATATAACATATTTTTCCGCATAAATCAGGTATTTGCCTAAATTAATCAGAAGGTCTGATAACCAAAAGATGCCGTTCTTCCTCAAGAAACGGCGTTGTACATGGAATTATTTCCCAATTTTTGCAGTTTTTTTCTAACGGCGACATTTCCGCCTCTATTTTTTCACGCCTGCCCTTGTAAGCGGCGATTACGCCCCCCGAGGCGCAGATTTTAAAAAGCGTTTTAAGCAGCTTAGGTTCCAGCGGTTTAAAGGCGCGAAAAGTTACAAGGTTAAAACGACCGCGTTGCGTTCTTTCCAATTCGCTTTCTTCTATACTAACGTTTGAAAGCGACAATACCGCCTTTGTGTTGAATAAAAATCCAGCCCTGCGCCCCATACGCTCAATGAGGGTAAAATCGCATTGCGGCATGGCAATCGCCAGCGGAATGCCCGGCAATCCCGCGCCGGATCCTGCGTCCGCTATCTGAGGAGTGTTTTTTGTATCTGTACTTTTAATCAGTTTCATAATTATTCCAAGCGGCGCAAGTGAATCGAGTATATGTTTAATGATAAGCTCATTTGTATCGTTTGCGCCGACAAGTCCGTACGCTGAATTGAAAAGTTCTATTTCTTTTATGTAATTATCAAGAAGGGCGATGATTTTTTCACGGCAGGGGGCGATGAGGTTTTTTATTTCCTCATCGCTCTTGCAAAGGATATTGATACCGTCGGATAAAAGATTTTTTCCGTCCATCGTTTAAATAAAATGCACCAGATTCTTTTCCTCGATAAACCCGTTTGTCCTAGCCAGAACATAGGTGCAGAAAGAGTTGAGCATTACATCGATAAAAGCGCCTACAGCCGCCAGATAAAAAGCCATTGGCTTTAAAATAAGGTAACCCGCGCTGTATGCGCCGCCGCCGTAGGTAAGGCAAAGAGCGGCTAACGCGATGAAAGCTCCGTCGCCCGGGTGGCGAGCGAGAACGAAAGAAATTAAAAAGGCGTATATGCCGATGGTGAATAAATCAATCGTACCGATTCTTAAATACGAATATGATTTAATAATGACAATAAATGCCGCCGCCGCTACCATTGCGCTTCCGCATCTGCAAAAAGTCGCAAATAAGGATAATGATATGGAGCTTGAACGGCGTCTTATGCCGAAATTTTCTTTTGAATGGCGCATAAGCACCGGAATTGAAAAATTAATGTCCCCCGAGAAAAATGCCGCAATTGCCGGTCCCAGGAAACCGTACAGAATATGCCAAGGATTTGTTTTTGGTTTTAATAAGTATAAAAAGAGCGGCATTATACCAAAACACAAAATGATACTGAAAATCCCTAAAAGGGCAATTAAGTCCTTGTAAACTTTTGCCTGCAATAAACCGTGGAAACGAACCGCCCAAAACGCGGCAAGTACAATTAATACAAAGCCTAAAATCTCAGAGAAGAAGGAAGCTATATGGTAGAAAATGCGCGAGAGCGAATCCACAAGAGAGATAACAGGTTTTGAGTAGTTGCGGTCGTAATCCAACCCCATACCGAGGAAGAAAGCGAATATACAAGCGGGAAAGAGGTATATTCCGCCTGTCGATATTACACTGAGCATATTGGACGGGAATATATCCAGCAGATTATCCCCGGCGTTTAAGCTTAACACTTCCATTTGCTCAATTGTTCCTATTGGAATTCTTCCCGGCGTAAAAATCATTGTTACTGTAATACCGAGAAAAATCACAATAGCGGACGACACTAATATGAACATGATATTTTTAAAAATGATCGGCCAAAATTGGTCGTCCATACGTAGTTCATAAACCGCAACCGTCAGAGAAAACACCAGAACGGGAATAACAGTGTAACGTCCTATGCCGATGGCAAATTTTTCAAGCCAGGAAAGAGCCGCAAAAACATTAGCGTTATCCGGCAAAAGGAACCCGATTATCATGCCCAAAATGGACCCGATTAAGAATTTAACCCATATTTTCATGAGTATAGGATAGCGTATTTTTAAAATTTATCCTAGTGGCAGGTAAACTTGAAGTCGCAATTTGTGACCTCAAAATATGTCTGCTACAGACGTGGATTACAAAAAATATGGCTTAATTGACTTTTTATATAATTTTGTTAATGATTACTAAAGATGAATGACTTGAAAAAGATAAAGGCAATGATTTATGAAATTCGCGGGTGTCAGGTGATGCTGGACGAGGATTTGGCTGAAATTTATCAGGTGGAAACAAGACGTCTAAACGAGGCGGTCAAACGTAACATAGACCGTTTTCCGCCGGAATTTATGTTTCAGTTGACCAAGACTGAATATGATAACTTGATGTCGCAATTTGCGACATCAAACTTGAAGTCACAATTTGTGACTTCAAGTTGGGGAGGAAGGCGTAAGCTTCCATTTGCCTTTTCGGAACATGGCGTTATAATGCTGTCTTCCGTTTTGAACAGTAAGATTGCTACCCAAATAAATATTGCTGTTGTAAAAGCTTTTATTGGTATGCGGCGTTATATAGCAAAACCTTTACGAGAAAAATTAGATAATTTGGAAAAAATTATGATGTTGCATATAGACGATACAAATTACAATTTATCAAAGCATGCAAAAATTATTAACGAAGTTGTTACCAAGTTGAGTAATTTAATGGAAGAGCCGCCAAAAACAAAACGGAAAATAGGTTTTAGTCCTGATTAAAAATCCTTACAACCTAACAATATGCGACGTAGTAAGCACCTCATTCCCGCCCTCGGTAATAAGCACGTCATTCTCCAAGCGACACCCCCCAAGCAGCGGATCGTAAAGCCCGGGCTCTATGGTAAAAATCATTCCCGGCTGGAGTACCCATTCATTGTCGCTTGAGTTTCTTATTAAAGGGAATTCATGCTCCTGTAAACCTATGCCGTGACCTAGACCGTGGGGCATTTTTTTCCTTGATTTGGAAAAAAGCGTATCTACAGCCGCCGCAACGTCTTTTGCCGGGCAATCGTTATGTGCTATTGAAATAGCGAGTTTAGCCGCTTTTTCAACAAGGGTGACAAGTTTTTCCTGCTTTTCGTTTAAGTCTCGGGCGAAGGTGAGGGTTACATCGGTGCAGTAGCCGCCGAATTTTACGCCGAAATCTAAAATGGAAAGCCCCTGTCCGCCGAAAGGAGCGGTTGTCCAGTTTGGGAAAGCGTGAATAGCGAAACTTCTGTCGGGTCCTGCGGCAAGAGTGCCGAAACTTGTGCCTTCGCAATTACGCTTTCTCGCTTCCACCTCGATAAACAACGCCGCATCGGCTTCTGTTTTTATTTTGCCCGATACCACGTTTTTTTCCAGTTGATCAATTAAATCGTTTGTGATCCCTGCGGCTTTACGGATAATAGCGATTTCTTCCTCGTCTTTGACGGCACGAAATTTATTTAATTCCGCAGCCGCCCCATTCTCCCTGCAAAGAATGTCATAGTCGGAAAGTTCTTCCACATATTCAAGAAAAGCAGGGTAGGGTGTTACAGCCGGAATCTCAATTTTTGCTCCTACGGGAACGCCGAATTTTTTTGCGATAAGAGAGATAGCTTTAACAGGTTTTCTGTCAAAATCATTGTAACCGGCAATCGTTACAGGCGATTGCGCAGCGTAAAGTTTGGCAAGATTTATGTCCCATGCGGTGAGAATAGCCTTTTTATCTGCGGAAAGAAAAAGAAGAGCGTCGGCGGGATGTCCTGTAAGCCAGCGGATATTTTGGTCGCGCCTTGATTCAGTGTCTTCCAGCATCAGGAGGGATATGCCTTCCTGAGCCATCCAGTTATAAATTTTTTCAAACCGCGCGGAAAAGACAGAAGGATTTTTTTCCATGAAAAGAACCTATCTTTTTTCCTTCATCTTTTCTTTTTCTTTGGTTATTTTTGTCTCAAGTTTATCGATCATCTTGTCTATCGCCTTGATAAGATCAAAATCTTTCTCGGCGACATGAATGGAAACGCCCCAGCGGAAATTTACCGTGGACTCGACATCAAAATCTTTTTCTTTTTTTATAGTTATTATTAAATCTACAATCATGTTTTCGGCGTTTTTAAGCCTTTCGATTTTTTTATTAAGGTACTCTTTTGCGTCGTCGTGCATTGAAAAATGTACTGCTTTAATATCCAAGTTCATTCTGAACCTCCCAATTTTGATTGCTACAACCTGCGATTTACAACCTTCGGTCGTAGGAAGAACCCATATCCAGTTCCTTCCTATATTTTGCCACAGTTCTGCGTGCTAGCGCAATTCCCTTTTGGCTTAAAAGAGCGGAAATTTCCTGATCCGAAAGCAGACGGTTTTCCTTGGAAATTATCTCTTTTATTATCTCTTTTACGCTTTCCTTGGAAAACTGCGATCTGTTTGCGCCTGAGCCGCTTATTGAATTTGTAAAAAAATATCGAATTTCATAAATTCCCCATTCCGTCTGCATATATTTGCCGTTTGCGGTGCGGGAAACAGTTGTCTCGTGAACATCAAGCTCTTTCGCTATGTCCGCAAGAGTAAGCGGGGCGAGGTATTTAGGTCCGTTTATAAAAAACGATCGCTGGAATTCAAGAATTGCGTTTGCTACCCTTATCAATGTCTGGTTCCGCTGGCTTAAGTGGCTGATAAAAAGCTTCGCTTCCCTGATATTTTCCCGCGCGAAATCTCTTGCAGCCTTGTCCGCGCTGTCGCCGAATTTTTCAAAATTACGATTGATGCCGAGGACGGGAAACGCTTCGTCATTCAGATTGATTGTAAGTCCGTCGTCATTTCTGATAACTTTGATGTCCGGCACAACATAGCGTACTTCGGCGGAAGCGAAATCTCTGCCCGGAAAGGGATAAAGTTTTTTTATGTATTCGCAGATGACGCGGATTTCTTCTTCATCGTCAATGCCTATTTTTTTTGCGAGGGCGCTGTATTTTTCACGGTCTACAAGGTCAAGGTTATCCAGCACTTTTTCTATTACGGATATTTCGCAGGGAGCGTCGCCTAACAGCTCAATTTGCGTAAGGAGAGATTCTCGGTAATCGCTTGTACAGCAACCTGCAGGTTCAAGCCCTCTTACCAATTCCATAGCTTCGTTTAGTCTTTGCTGCGGCTGAGCAAATAATGTTTCGGGTTTTTCTTTGTGAAAGCCGTCGTCATTTAAATTTTGAATCAGCGTCTCGGCTATTTTCCGCAAATCCTCATCGACTGGTTCAAGCTGTAATTGGCGCAATAGGTGTTCCTGTAAAGTTTCGGGGCGAGTGAGTACGCCTTCTATAAACCGATTGTGTTCTTCCGAAGCCTGAGCGCCCCGCCGCCCGGGGTCTGATGTAGTTTCAAAATATTCATACACTTCTTTTTGCTGTGTCTCTTCTTCGTCATTAAGAGTGATTGTGCTTTTATCTTCGACTATTTCCAGGGCGGGATTGCGTTCAAGTTCCTGCGTAATTCTTTCGCGCAGTTCCACAGCCGGCAATTCCATCAATTTAATGGATTGAATCAGCTGCGGGTTCATTTTGAGGTGTTGTTCCTGCGCAAAGGACGGACGCTGGTACTGCATATTTATATAGTATAGCGATATATAATATTTTTCAATTATGACTGACAATGTTAACGAAAATTGATAATATACTAATATGAGCTATCAACAAAAACTTAACCAACTGGGACTTGAAGTCCCTTTTATCCTCCTGCCTAAGTCAGCGCAGTCTTCTCCGTCGGAATTGGCAAAATGGCCTGTAATTGCGTGCGATCAATTTACGCAGGATCGTGATTACTGGGAAAAGGCAAAAACAATAGCCGAGGGCTCGCCCTCAACCCTTAATTTGATTTTTCCCGAAGTATTTCTTTCCGACGACGGAGCCGATAAAAGAATCGCCGGTATACATTCAACAATGAGGCGTTACCTGCAAGAAAATGTTTTTGCCCAGCCGAGGCAGGGATTTATTTATATCGAAAGAGACACCCCGTATCAGAAAAAAAGGCGCGGTTTAATCGCCGCGGTAGATTTGGAAAAGTACGAGTGGCAGCCGCAGGCTCGCCCGTTAATCCGCTGTACGGAAGGCACAGTGCCTGAACGTCTGCCGCCGAGAATGGATATTCGCAGAGCCGCGCCTCTGGAACTTCCCCACGTCCTGTTGCTTATTGACGACGAAACAGAGAGTATCCTGTCCGCTATTGGCGAGCAAGTAAAAAACACGACTCCCTGTTACAGTACGCCTTTAATGATGGATTCGGGAAAAGTTACAGGATGGTTTTTGGATACTGAAAGCGGCGAAAAATCGTTGTCTTTTATTACGGAAAAATTAGACGAGCTTTATAAGCGTTCCACAGGGCGTTACGGCGGAGAAGGGAAGCCTTTCCTCTTTGCGGTAGGCGACGGTAACCATTCTCTCGCCACGGCAAAAGGTATTTGGGAGGAGTACAAAGCGGAACATTCCAAAGCGGGTGGAGAACTTCCCGTTCACCCATGCCGTTATGCGCTTGTGGAAATAGAAAACATCTACGACCCCGCAATTCAATTTGAGCCGATACACCGCCTTGTCTTTGACGTTGGTTTTGATGAAACCGTAAAAATTCTTTCGGCTCTGCCCAGCTATTCCTGCCGTTCCGTAAACAGCGTCCATGAGCTTGCGAAGCTGTGCGCGCTTTCGCCGCAGAAACCAGCCGCTAATCATTTCGGCGTTATCTCGCAGGGACGTTATGCGCTTGTCGAAACTTCCGCGGCCGGAATCGCTACCGCCTGCCTTCAGCCGCTGTTGGATAAATACGCGGGGGACAACCCCCAGTTAATTGACTATATCCATGACGAAGAAGAGTTGTTCCGTTTGTCGGGCGAGGGCGGGCAGGCGGAAAAAGGACGCAAGGTGGCGGGTATTTTATTGCCGCCTGTTCAAAAATCAGGGCTTTTTGAGACTGTCGCCCGGCTTGGTCCCCTGCCGCGGAAGAGTTTTTCCATGGGACATTCGGTTGAAAAGCGTTTTTATTTTGAATGCAGGGGATTGTTTTAGGCAATATATTAGGGGTTGGATTCTTTTAAGAATCATGCTATAATATTTATATGTATTTTCGTAAAAGAAGCATTTTATTATCTTTTTTGTTTATTTCCTCATTATATGCGGTTTACGCACAAAGGGTTCCCGTTGTAGGAGTTGCCGCATTTGAGACAGGTGTCGGCGGCGTTACAGCCGCTGAAGCCGCAACTATAACAAATAAGGTAATTGCAGAATTAAATTCATGGGGAACGCTCAGCGTTGTGGATCCGTCGGGGGCTGAATATGTTATCAAAGGTACGGTTTCCAAAAGCGGCGGTAAATATGTTGTGTCGGCATCAACATTGAACGCTAGCAACAAGAGAACATTAAATGAATATACCGAGCAGGGAAACACCGTAAACGGCGTTTCCATTACCACGTTCTGCGCCAAAGCCGTTGAAAGAGTTCCGCTGCCGAATTATCTGCTTGGAACATGGCGGTCTACAATCAATATGCCGGACGGTCCCGTAGTCTGCATTATGGAATTTAAATCCGACAGAAAAACCGTGGAAGTGGAAAGATTTGACACATGGGAACACAAACAAAGCAACGCCCTTAGGTATGAAGGATTCGGAAAAGGTACTTATTCCTACGCCGGATACGCAAATAGAGTTATTACGGTTAATCAAAAACAAATCAGGATAGACGCGATAATAAGCGTCAATTTGGAACTTGAGGAAACTCTGCCGGAACAATCAAGCGTAGATATACGAGGTATAAGCATTGTGTTTAATGCCGAGAAAACTACTTTTGAGATAGTTAACGGTTCTTTGTTATGCGGAAGAAATTTTGACGGACCTTCGGTTTATCCGTCCGCCGTTATTGGTTTTTCGCAATTTGTAAAAATCCGTTAGGTAAAGAGGGATAAAAAAATGACAAAAACAAAGATTGTTTATTTTAACATATTGATATTTTTTCTCTTTGTTCTGACGAATGTTACGGCGCAGCAGAGAGTGGCGCAGAAAGATAAAATCGACATGGATAAAATTCTTGTCGGAGCCGCGCCTGTTTGGGAAACTAAGCTTAGCGATACAGTCAAAGGAACGCCGCACTTGCAAGCCAGTTCCGTTGTTCTTGTCGGCGAAAGGGGAAGCGTCAAATCGTTTTTTATGAGCGGTACGCCTCTTTGGGATTTTGATGCCAGGGGCACTGCCATTCAATATGTTTCTCGTTCTTATGAAGCGGCTACTTATGTTTGCAATGCCGAAGGCGTTTTTATGGCGGTAAACCGCGTAGGACGGGAATTGTGGCGGTTAAAACTTGACAGACCAATTACACAATCGCCCGTTATAGGTTGGGACGGAAGAATTTATATTACCGTTAACTCCGTAATGACTTGCAGAACCGCATCCGGACATTCTCTTTGGACAATAGACCTTGGAAGCCCTGTTGTTTTCCAGCCTATTCTTGACAGAACAGGCAGTGCGGCGACGGTTCTTCAAAATATGGATTTTATTAAGATAAGCCAGTTCAGCCAAACGGAACGCATAAGGCTGAGCAGGATTCCCGTTTTAATAGTCGCCTTAGACGAAGGAGCGATAAAAAGCTATATACTTATGTATCAATCGGGCGAAATGGAAAAAATTGTTTTTAACGAAAAAGCAAAAGAGGGAAGCAGACTTTCAAAATCAAATTTAAGAAATCTGCCCGGACAGCCTGTAGCCGCCGCCAGCAAAGATGATCGTTTCGGCGTAACGCTGAGAGACGGAAAAGTTCTGTTTATGAATCCGAGCGGCAATGTTATTTGGACAAAAAACAGCCATGAAGCTGTGGAAGAAAGAGGAACAGGTAACACTTCTTTTGAGCAAACGTCGATGATGTTTGATGAAAGAGGCGTTTATACGATAACGATACGCGGCGTCAGCGCTTTTTCGGCGGAGGGAAGACGCCGCTTTGTGCACAGGTTAAGCAATGAATGTTCGGGTATTCCCGGTTTAAGCGACGAAGGTATACTTTACGCCTGCGGAAAAGATAATACACTGCGTGTTTATAAAATTGACGTAAGAGAGCGGACTATTCCCAGGAGTAGATTTTACGGTCCAGAGCCTGAAGGCTCTTATGGAATGGGCAATCCTCCTCCTTCGCCTTGGGCAGATCAACCCAAAAGCCGTTATAATGATATTGAACAAGACAAAGTCTACGAGGAAATATCGGCTATTATTCAAAGCGGACAAATTGGGGAAAATGAACCTGTTTATGTCGCATATATGATGGAGACGGTGGGCTTTTATATAGGTAATCCGAATTATTCCAGAGTACGCCCCGATGTTAAGCCGGAACAGCGCATAAGGCTTATAAGATTGATAGCTCTTGTCGGCTCAAGGGAAACTATTCCGTTCCTGTGGAATATATTTGACACTGACCCCGAGCCTGCGGTACGCAGAGCTTGCGCCGACGCAATCGGCGTTATCGGCGTAGACCCTACCGGAAGATCGTTCTATTCGTATAATTATCTGCTTACGCCGAATAACCCGAATAACGATCCTCAGCTTGTTTTAGCGGCTTCGTCTTCAATTGCAAAACTTTGCCGCTTTTCAGGACCTCCGCTCGCGCCGGAAGGGATTCGTGTGCTGCGCTATTTTTCCAATTTGAACACAGTGCCTAACGTTGTAAAGGAACAAATACGCAACGAGCTTGACGGGTTGTTTAAAGAAGGCTTGGATAAACTAATTGAATAATGCGAAAAGGCTTTGCCTTTTCGCGGGAGTTTTGCCAAAGGGAAAACTTTGGTTTTTATTGTGTTTTTTGTATTTGGTAAATGCAATGCTTTTTTATAATGGTTTGTGTTTGGCAAAACTCCATGCTTTGTTTTATTTTTTAAGGCGTTGCGCTGAATCAAAGTCTGCGGCGGCGCTTTCGTTGTTTCCCATAAATTGAAAGATTTTTCCCCTGCTTGTGTAGGCATCCGCAAATGAGGGGTTTATGGCAAGACATCTGTTTAAATCCGCAAGAGCCTTGTCTAATTCATGTTTGTTATACCATGCGTTTGCGCGGTTGTACCACGCCGCGGCGTAATCGCTTTTTATTTTTATTGCCTGCGAAAAATCCGCTATCGCTCTGTCGTCGTCTTCCTTTGCGTACCATGCGCTTCCGCGTCTGTTCCAAATTACAGCGTTTGCCGGTTCAAGGGCGATAATTTTGTCGCAGTCTTCGATTACCCGCGTAAAATCTCCGCTTTGATAATATGCGTAAGAGCGGTTTACAAGAGCGTCAACATATTTTTGATTTATAGAAATTGCGTGCGTATAATCTTCTATGGCAAGATTCATGCCGTTAAGTTTGTTTCTTGCGGCTAACTCCGCCCTGGCAAATCCTCGGTAGTTGTAAACTTCCGCTTTTTTGCCGTCAATCTTTATCGCCTGCGTATAATCATCAATGGCGCGGTTGTATTCGCGTTTTTTCAGCCATGCGTTTCCGCGCGAGATATAACTTTGCGCAAATCCGCTGTAACGGTTTATTGACGCTGTAAATTCCGAGATAGCTTTATCAAAATCGGAATTGCGGTAAAATTGTTCGCCCGCCAAATAAGAAATTAAATAAGGGTCTGCGCCCATCTGCTTTAAAATATCAAGATCGGGATTTTCAAAATTGATAGGATCAATTTCCGAGACAAGCACGCCCATTCCGCGAAGTCTGCTTAAGTCGGATAACGATGATAACGGACGGGAAACCGTACGAGACTCAAGAACTTGCTTGTTAATTTCAGCTTCGATAATATCGGCTTCTTCTTCCGGTTCTTCGGCAATTACAGGCTCTTCAATCTGCTGAACGTGAGTATTTTTCTTCTCGCATTTAATAAAAACAGAACATAATACTATTATTAATATTATTGCCGAAACACCCGCAAGTAGAAGGATAAACTCCCGTTTATTCAACAACCGCTCCCGCTTCTGAACCTTCTTCGGCGGCTTCCACCACTCTGTAGATTACTCTGATATTTTCCGTAGTTGAACGATGCCTGACTTTTAGTATAAGAGTTTGATCTTCAGGATAGTATATCCAGCCCGATGAATCGTAACGTTCAAACTGACTGTCCGATCTCCAGTCCATGCCGTGAATTTGAATTCTTAAGAAAGGACGCACTCCGCGGATAATAATAAAATGCGCCGTATTTGCCGGAAATGAAACGGAGATGTTAAGATTACCGTCCGCGGAATAATATGCTCTTGCGTTCGGAGAAGCAGTCCACGCCCAAATCCCCTCGTTTGTAAGCCACGACGCTCTAGGGTAATAATCCGTGGGATTTAAAATATTGTGGAGTCTTCCGGCGTTTCCGTTTGCGGCTGCCGATAAAATCAAGGAGCGGCCTATCCCAGCCCATTCTGTATTTTGAGTTGACTCCGCCCAGAAAACGAGAGCTTTTCCAAGCCTCATACTGTATTCGGAATTATTGCTTTCCTGACTTGACGCGTAAACGGCGTCTTTTTCCGTATCACGATTTAAATTATCGGAAATAAGCGAAAGCATCTGAGTTGTCAGATGTTCAATCGGGTTAGTTGGATCTGTTCTCCATTTTTTTAAATCGTAATAGACTTCCAACAGACCCGGGCAATGATCGGAAACCAACATATCGGGACTTGCGTTATTAATTATACCGATTACTTCATTCGCAAGAGCCAGATTATTTCTTGTAAAAAGGAAATCAAGAATGTGTTCTTCCTTTAAAAGATTTAACGATTTTTCTTTTACTAAACGGTTAATCAAACTGTTTTTTTCGTTTTCATAAGAAGATAAAGAACGATACGCGTTTGCCGTTCCTCCGACAAACGCCGCCGATCTGTAACTTTGCTTCGGACTATTTATAAAATTGCCGGAAATCGATTCTATAGCGTTTATATAATTGCCTCGTAAAAGCGCTTGCGCGCTGTATGCGATTATATCGTCTTCATACTGTAAACTCGCCGCGTTTTGATTCCAGCGGTTATAATTTTCGGTTTGCCATGTTCTTAGAATACTATCGTAATTATTTACCTGCGCTATTACATAATCCGCAGGGTCAAACGCTCTGTGTTTGCCCTTTGAGCGATACGATATAAATGAACTGTCCCTTGAAAGCGTAAGGTATCCTTTTTCCAGTTCCTGCCCAAGACTGCTGAAAACATAACGCATACCGCTGTACATAATTCCAAGCTGTCCTGAATCCTTGATAAGGGAAGAACGGCGGGGAGAGACCGGTATTGTAATTTCGGAAATATTTTCCGCGAATTCAGCGTTGATATGCAGTTCCTGTCCTCCTGCGGAACTAATCGAACTAAAAGAAATAATTGTTCCTTTCGGGAAAATAAAATTAACAGAATTATCGCTAAGCAGCATTTTTTGCGGATTTGCGGGCATATTTGCTCCGTTGACGCCTGTCAGTGTTAAACCTTTTCCCCGTTCTTCTTTTAATGAAAAATCAAGCCCGCCGTAGAAAATTTTAACGCCGCCTGTAATATCCTGCGCTTCCTGTTCCGCAGGTTGCTGCTTTTCAAGGTAACGCCCCCTTATGCTCATTCCTCCGATTGAAACAGAGAAACTTCCCATGTTGGAAAATTGTAAAATTACCAATATACAGAATACTATGCAATAAAGCGATGCAAGACCGATTATTCGCGACGCTAAAGGCTTTTTCATGAAATATATCAACCCCTTGGTAAAACACGGCACTTAATGTAACTTGCCAGTTTATTAATAATTATATACTATATAATAACATGAAAATAGAATTCAATGGAAGCAGTTCAATTACCCGCGGATTATCGATATTTTTCCTTATTTTAGGGCTTTCTCCCTCTATTTGGGGGCAGCAAAACGATACAGAAGCCATTCTTGCGAGGGTTGCCGGGCATCTTGCCCGCAAGGAGTATTCTTCGGCTTTGGAGTTGTTTGATAAACTGCCGCCGGAACGCCGTGAAACCACTGATATTCTGATTATGCGGGCGACAATTTTGAACGCCGCCGGCAAGCCCGCCGAAGCTAAAAAGATAGCAAACGCCATTGCAGCCGCCGACAGTAAAAACACGGGTGCCCTGATGATACTTGCCGATGCCGCCGCAATTGAAGGCAAAGAAAGAGACAGACGGTCGTTTCTTGACAAAGTAATCGCTTTGGAACCGAACAATGTAAGAGCGCTGAATGATTTGGCGAATATAAACATTAAAAACCAAAACTTGCGTGTTGCGGCGAATTATTTTGACAAAGTCCTCGCCGTGGAACCCGACAACGGAGAGGCTTTAGTAGGCAGGGCGGTAATTTACCGTTATACAAGAGAGCCTAAGAATGCGGAACGTCTTTTAAACCGTGCCGCAACTTTATATAAAGATTGGGCAAGACCTCTTCATGAAAGGGCAAGACTTTATAAAAGCGCCGGATATAATAATGACGCTATTGAAGATTTAAAAGCGGCTCTTGCGCTTGAACCGGATAATTACATGGTGCTTGTAGATTACGGAGAGCTTTTAATGGAAATAAACCAAAAAAAGGAAGCGTTAAAGTATCTTAACAAAGCCATAGAAGTTGAACCCGATGTTTTTATGGCGTATATTTACAGCGCCGCAATAAAAGATGAATTGCGTGATTACGCCGGCGCGGAAAAAGATTATTCTGTTTTGGTAAAATTAAAACCGGATTATTATTTCGGGTTTGAGGCGCTCGGAGTTCTAAAAATGAGAAATAAACAGTGGGCGGCGGCAAGAGACGCTTTTCTTGACGCATACAAGCAAGCGCCCAAAGAGTATTCTTACGCTCTTTTAGCCGCGGTAAATTGGATGCGCGCCGGCAAACAATCCGATCCAAAACAATTTCTGGCGCAGGTGCTTCGTACAGTTCCAAGGGATACGACTGAATACGCCGTAATAAGGCTTTTCCATGATCTTTCAGGCGATTCCACCGTAGTTACGCTTGTAGAAAATGAAAAAAACTTTTATACAAAATCCCGAATGCTTTTTTTTCTTGCCTCTTTTTATGACATCAGGGGAAACAAAACATTGGCGGACAAATATTATTTAATGGTTAAAAATCTTAATTCTGTAGGTTCGGTGGAATTTCAGTTAAATGAAATGATGATTACAGAACGAGGTCTTGACGTAAAGGCGGATAAATGAGCGAGAATACAACGACAGTTTTGCTGAACGGAAATGAATTTAAACTGATAGGAACAGCGCATGTTTCACGCGATAGCATCGAGGAAGTGCAGAATATTATCCGTGAAGAAAAACCCGACATGGTCTGCGTAGAGCTTGATCAGGCGAGGTATAATTCAATCACGCAGAATGATAACTGGGAAAAACTTAACCTGACAAAAGTTTTTAAAGAAGGCAAGGGATTTCTTTTAATAGCGAATCTTGTTTTAGCGAGTTTCCAGCGCCGTCTTGGAAACGAATTGGGAGTAAAACCCGGCGAAGAAATGAAAACGGCGGCGGAAGCAGCCCGTGAGATGGGGCTTTCTTACAGTCTTTGCGATCGTGAGGTGCATACAACTTTACGCAGAGCATGGGTGCGCTGCGGCTTTTGGAGCAAGGCAAAATTATTAGCCTCTCTTTTGGCGAGCGCTTTTACAACGGAAAAACTGAGTGAAAAAGAAATAGAAGAATTAAAAAACAAAAATGAGCTTGACGGTATGATGAGCGAGCTTTCAAATTATTTACCGACTGTTAAAGAAGTTTTAATAGATGAAAGAGACCGCTATCTTGCCGCAAAAATATGGGCGTCCGCACAGCAGAAAACAAATCAAAGAATTATCGCCGTAATGGGAGCGGGGCATATTAATGGAATTAAAGCGTATCTGGAAAAATTCAGCAAAGGCGAAGAATCAACCGATGTAAGCGAACTGGATAAAATCCCTGAGGCGGGTTTCTTTTCCAAAATAGCGAAATTTATTATCCCCGCCGCCGTTGTTGCTCTTGTAGCCGCAGGTTTTTATAAAGCCGGAACAAGTATCGGTCTTTCCATGATGCTTCAGTGGGTATTGTGGAACGGCTCTCTTGCGGCTTTAGGCGCAATCATCGCCCTTGGTCATCCGCTTGCGATTATCGTCTCTTTTCTGGGCGCGCCGATTACTTCGCTGAACCCGTTTATCGGTGTTGGTATTTTATCCGGTATTGTTCAAGTTGCGTTTAAAAAACCTCGGGTCTCTGATGTTGAGCAGATGACGGAAGACGCAACAAGCATAAAAGGCGTTTACCGCAACAGGATTACAAGGGCGTTATTGGTGTTTTTCTTTTCCAGTCTGGGCAGTTCTATCGGTACTTTTGTTTCAATCCCTGCGATTATAGGCAAATTTTCAGGATAATCAGCCGTTTTTTAAGGACAAAAAAATGCAAAAAAACCTAAAAAACATCTTGACTTTTTTCCGTTCCTGTATTACAATTTGTAATATGAGAGCAAATTACGTTGTAAACGAGGTTATTACCACAGCCAGGCTTCCCATAGAAATAAGGAATAAGCTCATTGCCCTTGCCAGGATTAAAAATATGACAAAATCCGAGGTTATCATTAAATCTCTGGAAATGTACTACGACCGAGAGGAAGGCGACATAGACTCTTTTTCCCTTGGCGAGAAAGTTTTCGGCAAATACGGTTCAGGGGACGGCGACCGCTCTGTTACCTACAAGGAGCGGATTAAGAAAAAGCTTTCAGACAGGATGAATGCTTGGTAGATTCGGTACTTATAGACGCAGGTCCTCTTATTGCCCTTTTTGATTCAAGCGACAAACACCATCGCAAAATAAAATCTTTCCTGAAAGGCAACCCGTTCAGGTATGTAAGCACGATTGCCGTATTTACAGAAGTTTCCCACATGCTGGATTTTAGCACCGCCGTCCAGCGTGATTTTTACGAGTGGGTGATGTACAAGGGCGTAATTATAAGCGACATAAATCAAAATGATTTACTGCGTCTTATAGAACTTACGGATAAATACTCCAGTCTCCCCATGGATTTTGCCGACGCCACTCTTGTTATTACCGCTGAAAAAACGGGTATACGACAGATCATCAGCATAGACAGGGATTTTGATATTTACAGGCTTCCCGGCAAGGAACAGATTAAGAATGTTTTTAAGGGATAAGCCGGTAAAAGAAATTCTTTCCTGTATTTGTTAACTTGACAAAACTCCAAAAAAAACTTAAAATGACAACATGAATACTTTAAACAGAAGACAATGTACCCCCCCCCCCCCCCCCCCACGAAATAAGTAACAACTTAAACTCACTTTTTTCATTGATATTTTTGTTTTCTCATGGAAATAACCGTCAGTTTAAATTTACGGACGGTTAAATGTTATATAAAAGGAGAAGAAAATGATTAACAAAAAAGTTTTAAATGGAATCTTTGTTTTGTTAATGGTATTCGGTTTTGTTCTTTCTGGGTGTGCAACTGGTACATCAACAGTTAAAGAAACAAATTTCCCAAAAAGACCAATGAAATGGGGACTAAGTGGTATTCCGAAATATACAGTTTTAGGTCCTGTAATTTTAGAAAAAAACTGGTTTGGAATAGTTGGATTTACTACACCCCAAATACTTTTTATTCCTCGTTCAGACTTATATATCTATCAAGCTGGCGGAATAACATATGTTGATATACTTAATGAAGCAAAGAAAAAATATCCAGATGTTGACGCTGTAGTAGATATTAATATTGACTATTCAGGAAGCAAGTATTTTTTCTTTTTTGGAAATCGAAAGGATATTGTTTCTGGTATTGCCATAAGATATTCAAGGAATGAAGTTGATTATCCGCCAGAAAAAGAAAAAAAATTAATTGATTTAACTAAGTAGGAGGCAACCAAATTTCATAGTGCCGTCAAGAAATTGGCGGCACTACCTAGAGCGTAATTTTTAATTCAGTGAGCGATTAAGATGTATGCCCAAAATAAAATTTACACAGGCAGATATTTTTTCATTTACTGATTAACATTATCGGGAGCGTGGGCGCAAAGACATATCGGCGACTTGGCGTGCTTCCTACAATGCCACGTCTAAGCGTCCATCAAAACATACCAATAATGCCAAACAAAAACGTGCGGCTATTCAACCCTCGCCACACCGGAGCCGAGATGGCTTTGCGCCCACGCTCCCAAAAATGTAATTAATGAATAGAGAAAGTTAAAGTGTCGGAACAAAATTTTTAGGCATACATCTTGCCCACACTTTATAAAAAATTCATTTAAGCGAATCAAGCTCCTTCTTAGCCTGCTTCCGAGCCAACGGCGGCTGATCCCTAGTACACAACATATTCAATATCTTAACCCCCGTCTCACTCAACGGCGGTCCCGAAAACCGACACAAAGCGCCCGTAGCCTCCGCTATTGACATCAATACTTGATCATCTTTCAAACTGCCGTCGTAAATTAATGATTGCAAAAATGTCTGAATCGCAAGCCCCTGCGGATCAACTCCTATACTTCCGATTGATTTTACAGCTTCCGCTCTTATCAACGGCTCATTATCATTTTTAAAAATATTTACAAGCCAGGGAACCGTTTCCTGCGACCCTATTTTTCCCAAAAGTTTAATAGCGTTAATCCGCAAAGTAATATGATCCTGTCCCGAGGAAACTGTCAGCAAAAAAGATGTCCACACATGTTCATTTACTCCCACTATGCCTGAGTTTATCCCCTGTGCGATTTGTTCAAGTTCCTGTTTTTTTTCTTCTTCGTTTAAAGGAATATCAAACTTGTCGGGAACCAGAGGACGACCCATTCCGTAATTGCCATCAGGTATCGGTCCGTATAAGGCGTTTTTTTCAGGCATAGCTCTATCTTCAATCTTATACGAATAAAGTATCCAGTCTTTTCCGCCGGAGTATAACACCCCGTCATTTCCAAAAGCGGGTATTGCGGCGGCGTTCTGCAAGTTTGTAAACCAAAGCCTTCTGCCGTCAACTGTAAAACCCGCCGCTCCGTTTTTGCTTAAAACATAAATCCCTCTTTCATCAAAAAGCATTTCCGCTTCCAACTCCGGTCTTCCGCCCGTCTTAATCATTTCTCTTATGTGGCTGTCGCCGAACCAGAGTATTTCTTTTTTTACTGTCGATATAAACGCTATCCTGCCGTCGCTCATACTCACGGCGATATTGCCGTTTCTTTCTATCGCCGCAAGCGGAGCGGAAGGAAGTTTTGGAAACTCAGGGTTATTTTTTTCCAACGAAGAAGGATTATCGTTCTTTGCCGCATTTACCGCTTCTATTGTTCCGTCCCTGTAAATGGCATAAATCAGCATTTGCGCCGTAGAGACAAGAACGGCGGGATTATTTTGAAGCGTCCATTTATTTGCTCTCCCAAAATGATCAATACGGTAAACTTCGTTGTTATTTAACGCAAAAAATATTCCGCCCCCGTGATCCGTTTTAGGCGCAATGGAAAACGGCGCTTCAAATCTTTTTGACCACAAAAGATTTCCCGACGCTGTGTAGCAAAAAAGTCTTTTTTCAACGGGGACAAACAATCTGCCGTCCCAGCCTGTAACCACTCCGGCGCAAAGAGGAGAACCCAAATCACGCCGCCACAATTCACGCCCCGCGCGGTTCACCGCAATTAATATGCCGTTAATTCGAGAGAAATATGTTGAACCTTCTCTTGATCGTGTAACATAGGGGCTTATTTTTCCCCTTGCGGAATAGTTCCACAATGATTTTCCCGCCGTAGAGTACGCTCTTATGCTTCCGCCGTCAAGGGCGACAACAGCGGACTGCGCTTGAACAGAGGGCAAAGACAGTACCGCTCCGCCTAAAGCCTGCCGCCAGAAAGGGTCGCTTGTTACAAGACCCTGCTCACGGGTATTACCCTGCGAAAAAGCGGACACTGCGGTAAAGAAAAATAATGCGCAATACTTAAAGAAAAATTTCATTACTTTAAGTATACTATATTAATGGCAATTGGAGATGTATACAAATTACGATTGGAAAGTATTGCGCCGGGCGGAGACGCTTTAGGCCGTCTTGAAGGGAAGCCCGTTTTTGTTGAAAGCGGCGCGCCCAATGAGACTGTCTGCTGCCGTATCGTACAGGAACATAATACCTGGGCAAAAGCCGAGTTACTGGAAATTATAGAACCGTCTCCTTCACGCATACCGCCAGTTTGCGCTTTTTACGGAATTTGCGGCGGTTGTAATCTTCAGCATATTGATTATGAAACCCAACTTTCCGTAAAAACCGCCATTTTAAAAGACTCGCTTGCAAGGATTGGAGGATTACAACCGCCGAAGACGGAAGTTGTTTCTTCGCCGCAGTGGGAGTACCGAAACAGAATGCAGTTTCATTGTTTAAGGCAGAAAGCGAAAGACAGCGACATACATCAGTACGCCCTTATGGGACGCAAGAGCGGCGAATTAATCGAGATTAACGATTGCCCTGTGGCTGTTGCGGGAATAAGGGAAATTTTAAAAGCCCCAAAAGGTAAAAAAGATGAAGATAACAAATTACCCATACCGATTGAAAAAGACAGATTTACGGTTTTTTCCAAAGACGATATTTTGCTAAGCGAGGGCGGCAGACAGAAAGGGAAAATTTCGCTGCTTGAAAAAGAAATCTTTCTTGACGCAAGTTTGTTTTTTCAGAGCAACTGTTTCATGCTGGAAAAAGTAATTACAGAGCTTCGTACAATTGCCGCTGATGCGGATAACAATAAGCCTATGGCGGATTTATACTGCGGCGTCGGGACATTCTCTTTTTATTTAAAAGATAGTTTTCCAAAAATAATTCTTGCGGAGGAAAACAAAGCGGCTGTAAGTCTTGCCAGGGAAAATTTAAGGGGAACCGACGCTGAATTTTTTGCGGTGCGGGACACAAATTGGCAGAACGATCTATTGCGCAAAAAAGATACGTTCGGCTTTGCCGTTGTTGATCCTCCTAGGGCGGGGCTTGCGCCTAAGACGGCGGCGGCTCTGGCGCTGGAGGGACCGCCCGTAATCGCCTATGTTTCCTGCGATGCCGCTTCTCTTGCCCGTGACAGCAAAATATTGACAAATGGCGGATATAAAATAAAAAAACTTGTCTTTTTTGACTTCTATCCGCAGACAGCCCACATAGAAAGCATGGCGGTTTTTGAAAGATAATTATTGTAATAAACACCCTTATCCGCTACAATTAGCTATGCTTCAGGACGAAAGTTACTTTGAGAGCCATGACGGGACTAAACTTTACCTTTATCGCTGGTCGCCTGAACAAGGACGCAAGGCAATTTTGCATATAGTTCATGGAATGGGGGAGCATGCGCTTCGTTACCGCCGTCTTGCAGAAAAATTAACCCAATCGGGAATAGAAGTGTGGGCGGCGGATCAAAGAGGGCACGGCAAAACCGCCAATACCGATGTAAACGAACTTGGAAAGGGCGGGCTCTTGGGGCACTGCGGCGACAATAACAGCATTGCCTGCGTAACCGCCGATGTTCACGCTGTTAATAATGAAATCCGAAAAAAAATACCGAATGTTCCTCTGTTTCTTTTAGGTCATTCATGGGGTTCGTTCATAGTACAGAACTATATAGAATATTCGGACAATTTGGCAATTAAAGGTTGTATTTTATCCGGTACAAAGGGACCGGGCGATTTTATGGTAATGGCGGGAGTGCCTTTAATGATGCTTGTGGCTACGTTAAAAGGACAGCGCAACAGTTCCCGTTTTGCCATGTCGCTGGCTGACGGAGCGTATAACAAACCGTTTAAACCAAACCGCACCGCATTTGACTGGCTTAGCCGAGATGAAGAAGAAGTAGATAAATATGTAAATGACCCATTATGCGGATTTCTGTGTTCATCAGGGTTCTACAGAGATCTTGTAAAATTATTGTATAACATTCACCGTTCAGACGCGTTGGCAAGGATAAACCGTTCTTTACCGGTGTATGTTTTTTCGGGAAGCGCAGATCCGGTGGGCGAGATGAGCAAAAGCCCGACCGCTCTGGTTGAAGCGTACCGAAAATTGGGGATAAATGATTGCGAGTTCGTGCTGTATCCGGGAGCCAGGCATGAGACCTTAAACGAAATTAACCGTGAAGAAGTAATGGATAATCTTCTTCTATGGATAAACAAACATTGTGAATGAGATACAGATATTCAGCCGGAGAAAACGGTAAACCGGTAAAAAAAGCGATTATTTACACACGAGATGAACACGGGATAAATTTCTCCGATGTAGACGGTGAAGCTATAGACATTATAAAAAAATTAAAAAGCTCAGGATTCGATTCATACATTGTAGGCGGAGCCGTAAGAGATTTAATTCTAGGGAAAAAACCGAAAGACTTTGACATTGTAAGCGCCGCAAGCCCCACCCGTATTAAAAAAATATTCCGCAATTCAAGAATTATCGGCAGACGGTTCCGTCTTGTTCATGTTTATTTCGGCGAAAGAATTTTTGAAGTCGCCACCTTCCGCTCCTTAAAAGACGGACACACCAGCAACACTTTCGGAACAATAGAGGACGATGTTTTACGCCGAGATTTTACAATGAACGCTCTTTTTTATGATCCAGAGCAGCAAATAGTCGTTGATTATGTAAACGGCATGAAGGACATAAAAAACAAACAGGTAAAAAACATAATCAACCTTTCTGATATTTTTACGGACGATCCCGTAAGAATGATCCGCGCGGTAAAATACGCCGCTGCGACAGGTTTTTCCATTCCGTTGAATTTAAAAATGAAGATAACAAGCCAATCAAATCTGCTTAGGACGGTTTCTCCTTCCAGACTTACTGAAGAAATTTTTAAAATTATTAATTCGGATAAGGCGGGCGATATTGTCGATATGCTGGATAAAATAGGGCTTTATTCTTACCTGCAGCCGCAGGCGTCGGAACTTATGCGTAAAAACGCAAGTTTTAAAAAGAGTTATCTGCAAACAATGACGGCTTTAAAGGGAAGGGAGAACCAGCGTGGACAGGCGATTTCATCACTTTTCCGCGATTATCTTGAAGGCGCGTATGAATGGAAACCGGGACCGATTGAAAACTACAAAGATATTTGTAAATCCGTCCGCAATTTTGTTCTGCCTATGAATCCGCCGAGGTTTGAACTTGAATCCGCCATTAAAAAATTTCTTTCCGCCAAAGGAATAACAATTAAAAGAACGCCGTTTAAATCGGCGGCGGAAGGGGAGCCGTCCGCAAAAAGAAGACGCCGCAGAAGAAAACCAAAATCGGAATCAAAACCCGCTAATGCGGAGACTACTCCGTAACTTTATCTATAATTATATTTACTTCTTCTATTAATATTCCCGTGTAGCGTTCGATATTATCGATTATATAACGCTGTAAGTCGTGGATATTGCCGCCAAGCTGGATACCGTAAGGAACGTCAATGGTTATAACAAGCCTGTAACCCATTTCGGCGTCCTTTACAAGTATTTTTTTAATTTTAATATTTGACTCGTATTCATCAACGCAGTGTATAACCATTTGAGTTAACGCGGCTTGAGAAATAATAATTTTACCGCGTTTTGAATATTCGGGGCGCACTACGGATTTTTCCAGCAGGGTAGGGACGGGACCAAGTCCCGCCGGCAAGTCCCTCGGGTTTCCTTCGGGGGCGACTCGCTTTTTAAAAATTTTTATAGCTTCATAAAAAATATTCGGATAAGTTCTTTTTACTTCGATAGACAATACGGGAATAACATGCTTTCCCTCTATGCGCCTTGTTCTCAGCGCCCTGTCTATTTCGTCCTGAGTGGCTATATCTTCTATTTTTATAATTTTCTGCGGAGGCGGAAGCTGAAGGCGCGCCGCAATCTTATGAACCATTTTTTCGGAAGTGCCTAGAAGCAGAATGCGCTTGAATTTTTCGCTTTGCAGTTTGCGCGCGACTTCATCTCTGTGGGATTTCTCGTCGAAAAGAGCGACTTTAACAGCCGCAAGGAATGTATGTTCTTTTTTTGCCGAATGACCGGCTAATATACGGTTATCCTTTATCAGGAGACCGTCGTCAATAATAAAATCTATTCTGTATTTTTGCGCTACAAGCTTTGCCCGAAAACTCTTGCCTGTCCCGCTGTCTCCGATTAGAGCGAAGACATTTTTCCGTTTTAAAATAAACAGAAAATCAAAAATCATCGCTCTTTTTGCTATAAATTATTTACCGTAAGTGCGTAATTCGGCTAAACACTGTCTTGCTCTTTCTCTTACCGGAGTAACATATTGTCCCTCCGCGATGAGGTTTAAAACTTTGGGAACTTCGGGAGCGTTTATACCGTTATTCTTTCTGGCAATTTTTTCAAACGCGTCAATGGTGGCAAGCGCCATAAGGTTGTCGGGGTTTGTAGCGTTAAAACGATTCATGATCCATGCGATATGAGTTACAGTTTCGTTATTATCGTTTGTTCCGATGTCGCCGAGGGATTTAATCGCTTCCTGCAAGACCATCGGTTCATTTTCGTATGAACAAATATCAAGGAGAGATTTTCTGGCTTCTTCCGTACCCATCTTTCCAAGATACTTCGCCGACTGCCTTCTGACTTCCGGGAAGTTGTTCATAAGGCGGCCGTTTTCTCTCGCCATATTCATTCTTCCTTCTCTGGAAAGGAATTCCAATGTCTGGCGTATTTCGTCGTTTGTGCTTCCGCGTTCAAGGGCTTCGTTGATATATTCCAAGGCGATTAATTTTTGTTCCCTGGTGTACGCTCTTGCGGTTTCTCTGATAATCATTATTTCTATTGATTCCTGCAGATAGGATTCCTCAACAGACATTTCTTTTTTTGCTGTCGAGTTGCTTTGAGCAGCCGCTGTTGATACAATAATAACAGCCGTTATTATCAGAATAGAAAATCGCTTTAATGAAAACATACTAATTCTCCTTAATTCCTTAATTAATTATTGTCCATGAATTATCGATTTTTTCAAGATCATACAAACGAAGCCGCTGTTCTTCGCCAGCTTTGTTTGTAATCATCGTAAAAGCCTTAACTCTGTTCTCGCTTATAAATTCAATCTCGTCAACGCGAAGATCCGCCCTTGAAGGCACAACCACATAATCAAAATAATCCTGAGCCGTTCTTAAAATAATTTTTCTTGTTTTCATTGCGGGTTGATCGGATATTCGTTTTAAATTTTCTTTTGATGAGATTTCCGCAAAGTATTCGTCAGATAAAGATTTTCTCCACGCGTCAAAATTTCTTTCTTTTATGAGTTTATTCTGTTGTTCGATAAATTTTTGCACTTCGTCCCTTGTCGATACATATTTTGCCTGGCTTATTTTTGTAGGATCAAAATTTTCAGTCTTTGTTGTGCCGGTTCCCGTACTTCCCTTAACCGTTTCGGAATCGGATTTGCAGGAAAACACCGTTATTAACGCTATTACCGCCAGAGAAGATATAAAAAGAACCCTTTTTGTTCCCATAGGGTTACTGTATCTTATTTTTATATATTTGTCAATTAGTTCCATATTATAGGTTAATCTCCAACAAAACTTATTAAAATCGGGCAAAACAGCTCTCTATTGATTATCGAATGAAATTTCACTATGCTAAAGCCAGGAGGCTGTATTTGTGAAAGCCGCTTTTCCGGGTTCTTTTGACCCCCCGACATCGGGTCATATTAATGTAATTAGCCGCGCCGCGTCCCTTTTTGGGGAACTTGTGGTGGTTGTAGCCGAAAATAAGCAAAAAAAGTACCTTTTTTCCGCCGAAGAGAGGGCTTCCATGATACGGGAGCTTGTAAAAGACCATAAAAATGTAACCGTAACCGTATGCGACTGCCTGATTGTGGATTATCTAAAGAAAATGGACATAAAATTGCTGGTTAGAGGGGTTAGGGGGATAGAGGATTTCTCCTATGAATTCGAGCTTTCAATGATGAATAAGACCCTTGACCCCGATATCGAGACGATTTTTATGACGACAGACCCCGAATTTTTTGTAATTCGGTCGTCCTCGATTAAAGAATTGGCTTCTTTTAAGGGAAATCTTCACGGAATGGTTCCCCCTCTAGTTGCCAAAGCGTTAAAAGAGAAGTATAATTAGTTACCATATTAAGTTGACAAAATTCAATAAAATGTCTTGACAAGAATATTGATTTTTGTTAAATTACGAAAATTAGTTAGTGAGGTTAAAGTATGGCAGTACCTAGATACAAAACATCAAAAGCCAGGACGAGCCGTCGGCAGTCCATCAACATGAAACTTACAGCGCCCACGATGATAAATTGCAGCTCTTGCGGCAACAAGGTTCTTTTGCACCGAGTTTGCCCGAAGTGCGGTTTTTATAGGGGCAAGCAGGTAATTGTTCCTGATTCTAAAGTTTAATTAAGGGGAAAAAAATGGACGAATTGTTTGAAAAAATGAAAAAGCTCATCGCGGAAAAACTTGAAGTCGATGAGGGCAAAATCACACTGGAAGCGTCATTCCGTCAGGATCTCGGCGCTGACAGCTTGGACACCTATGAATTGGTTTACGCCATCGAGGAAGAAATGGGCATCAATATTCCCGATGAAAAAGCCAATGAATTTGAGACCGTGAAGGACGCGTACGAATTTATTAAATCCCAACAAAAGTAAAAACGTTCTCACTCAGGAAAGAAAAAAGAAACTGGCGGCTTTTCAAAAAGCCGCCGGTTTTAAATTTAAAAATATAGATAATCTAAATCTTTCATTTATGCATCGTTCTGTTTCCAATGAGACAGGAAATAAATCAAACAACGAACGCCTCGAATTTTTGGGCGACTCAATTCTGGGCGCTGTATGCGCCACGCTTTTGTATAAAAATTTCAAAGACAAACCAGAAGGAGAGTTGGCAAAAACAAAAGCCGTAGTTGTCTCCGAGGACATACTTTCCGGCATTGCGTTAAATCTTGGGATCGATAAAATGCTGCTTCTCGGCAAGGGCGAAGAAATGTCCGGCGGCAGAACCAAAAAAGCGATTCTTGCCGACGCGCTTGAAGCGTTAATCGGCGCGTTGTATCTTGATTCAGGCTACAAGCCCGCCTTTGATTTTGTCAGTGATTGCATTCAGCCTGAAATTGACAAAGTAACCGGCACGAATTATCACAAAGATTATAAGTCGATATTACAGGAATACTGCCAGCGCGAATACCGATGTTACCCCGAATATGTTGTGGTGAAACGCACAGGACCGGAACATGACCGCACATTCTGGATGGAAGTGCGCATAGGTGAAAAGGTTTACGGGACGGGAAGCGGACGCAACAAGAAAAGCGCCGAGCAGGAAGCGGCTAAGGCGGCGTGGGAACAGATAGCGGCGGAGTGAAAACGCTATACTACCTTACTATGTGCATATCTGTAGTAAATATCTTCGCTCTCTTAGTTCGTGGTAGAATTTCTTCAATTCCTTCTCACTCCCCAACCAGCCAATCCAGTACGTTTATCTGCTTTATCCCGTTATATGAAGTTTTGGGTTCGTAATCGCGGGTAAGCAAGAATTTAGGGTTATGATCGCGTATCAATTCAAGCGGGGCAAGTTCGCGCGCGAGTGTTTCTTTGCCGCGTATAGTTTCAGATACTTGATAATATTCAGCGCCGTCCGCACCTTCCGCCATGAAATCTACTTTTTTATCATTAACTTTGCCGATATAGACTTTATAGCCTCGGCGCAGAAGTTCAAGATAGACGATATTTTCCAGTATATGACCGCTGTCTACGGCTTTATTGCCAAGCAGAAGACGGCGCAGTCCCATATCTACCATGTAATATTTATTAAGCGTTTTTAAAAGTTTTCTGCCTTTAATGTCGTATCTGTCCGCCTTGTACAGAATATAGCTGTCGCGGAAAGCGTCAAGATAACTTTCAACAGTAAGCGGCAGAATTTTAAATCCGTCTGAAGTCAGCATATCGCTTATTCGCTTTATCGAAGTTTCCGAACCAATCGAATCGGCTATGAATTTAATAACCCGTTCCAGCCTTCCGGCTTCGTTTATTTTTTTATTTTCGATAATATCTTTTAATACAATGGTGTTATAAATACCTGAAAGATAATCGCGGATACTTGATTTATCCCATCCGTCGGCAGACAACGTGTTATTTGATGAATTATAAAAATTGAATAAAAAGGGAAATGAACCATATTCAAGATAATTTGCAAATAATTTATCGTGCGGCAAACCGGAAACATCTGCAGATACATATTCTTTAAATGATAACGGAAACATGTGTATTTCCACATAACGACCGGAAAGGAGCGTCGCCCATTCGCCGGACTGTATTTTGGAATTTGAGCCTGTAAGGTACAAATCAACATTCTTTTTGATAAACATTCCGTCAGCCGCCCGTTGGAAATCTTTCACATTCTGAATCTCATCCAAAAAAATATAGTTTTGCTCGTTTTTTAACAGCCGGGCGTTAATGGTATCGTAGAGTTTTTCCCAATCAAGAAATTCCCTATAATCCGGTTCTTCCAGGTTAATGCTTTGGATTTGCTCAGGTTTTACCCCAAGCCTTAAAAGTTCATTTTGATACAATTCAAATAAGGTTGATTTACCGCAGCGGCGAATGCCTGTAACTATCTTTATAAGGTGTTTATCCTTAAAAATGAGCAATTTTTTGAGGTATTCAGTCCGATTTATCATGTTTTTCCCTTTATTTTTTCATTATACTGTAAAAACTGCATAAAAGTCAAGAGTTTTATATCTTATAATGTAAAAACTATGTAAAAATCAATAGTTTTATATCCTGTAATGTAAAAACTTCATAAGCCAAAAGCGGTCATAGGACACGCAAAACGTACCGGTCACTCAAAAATCATTATTTATTGTAAATCTTTATATCTATAGAAAATTAAGCCGTTTTTTTTACATTCATCTAAAACATATTCTAATCTTTGGGGCGTTATCCCCCAAGCTTTATCGGATATTCCGTGAGTTGTAAAACAGATAATCATTCCGGTTCTTTTTGCCAATTTTATCATTTTATCGATATTTTGTTTAAATGCTATATCAGTATTAAAAAAATAATTATCGATAGACGCGGAATTGATAAAACCTGATTTTAATTCGTCTTTTGAATAAATATTAAATCCGTTAAATCCTCTGACTATTTTGTAATGTTTCAATAATTCTCTATTCATCCATGGACTATAACTTCCATAAGGATAAGCAAATGAAGTTAAATCAATACCGGCTCTTTTAAACGCGTTTTTTCTGGAAATAGTTTGTGTATTAAATACGCTTCTTGATACTTTTGTTAAATTCGGATGACTAATAGTATGATAACCAATCTCGTGTCCGCGTTTTTGCGCATTAAGCATAAATTTTGTAACAGATTTTCCCGTAACAAAAAATGTTACTTTTGCGCCGTATTTATCAAATAAATAAAAATGTTTTTCCCATGTAATCGGGTTATAATCATCAAAGCTTAATAATACTCCGGGAATACCATCACGCTCATTTGGTTTTTCAATAATGCCTTTGACGCCGCTTGATGAACAAGAAATAACAAAAGTTATAGTAAAAATTAACAGTATAGAAAACAAATTGTTTTTCATAAGCTTATTATCGGCAAATTTGCTGTATTTAACATGTTTCTAAAAATGAAAAAATAGTAACTATGAAAAACAAAGGATTTATGATACGCTAATCACAGGAGAATTTATGAAAAAACGTATTTTTTATTTTGTTTCAATTTTTATGGTTATTGGATTGATTTTTTGCGGGTGCGTAAGTAACGATAAAAGCGGCGGGAAGACGGAGAAGGAAGACGACTCGCCTATCAGTATTGATTTGCCGGAAGGGACAAAAGAGTTTCATGTTTATATTGCTTTTGGGCAGTCGAATATGCAGGGACCGGGTCAGATTCGCCCGCAGGATAAAGAGGGTATAAGCGATCGATTCAAAATTATGGGCGTAGTTTCAAGCAGATACGCAGGTGAATACAGGGAAAAAGGCAAATGGTACAAGGCTGTTCCGCCGCTTATCATTCCAGATAACAATTTGGTTAACTATTTAGGTTTGAATATAGGGCTTACTCCCATAGATTATTTTGGACGCACTATCGTAAATAATACCCCGAAAGATATTACCATCGGCGTTATAGCCGTAGCAAACGGCGATATGGCTCTTGCGGCGTTTCACAAGACAAAGGGCAATGACTATTACCTTGGCAAAAACACATTAGGTAACAGACCCAGCCAAACGGAAATGCAGGGCATGAGCAGGTACAAAGGCGCGGGTTACGCGAACATGTATGACGCAATTATTAAAAACGCAAAACTTGCGCAGAGAGCGGGCGGAATAATAAAGGGCATAATTGTTCATCAGGGCGAAAGCGGTCCCGGGCTTGACAATATCGACTGGGACGAGCTTTTTAAGGAAATCTATGACGATATACTTGCCGATCTTAAACTTGCGCCTAACTCCATACCTGTTTTGCTTGGGCAAACATGGAACGGCGGCTCCGGAAACACAGGCGGCGCTCTTATAAGCAACGCAAAAATACAAGCCGTTGTGCCCAACGCGTGGATAATCAGTTCCGCCGGCTGTACCGGCAGAACAGGTCAAGGACAGCCCGATAATATTCACTTTGGTTCCGACGGATTGCAATTGCTAGGCACACGCTACGGCGAGAAGATGCTTGAGTTGGTTTACGGGAAGAAGTAATAGCGATTTATACGCAAACTATTCTCTCTTCCTGTCTGCGGCAATCTTCCCCGCAATCTCCAATAATTTCTCCCTCGTATTCTGCGCGGGATCGTCGAGTACTGTTTCTAAAAGTTCTTTTAAAATAATTCCCATTGTTTTTCCGCCTTCAATGCCAACCGTCATTAGCTCGGTTCCGGAGACGGCAAGGTCTTTTATTGTGAAGGCGTGTTTTTCCGCCAGAACTTTTTTTACTCTGTCGGATAACTCCGTCAGGTTTATCGGTTCAGTCTCTTTTCCGGCTAACGCAAAAGCGTCCGCGCGGCGTAAAAGGTACAGGTCTTCAAGAGAGGTTTCGCCGACACGTGCGATGAAACGTCGGACGGCGGAATTTGACCAGTCTTCCGTGTAGTGAAACATGTGCTCTTTTACCAGATGGCAAACGTTTTCAATTACTTCGTTTGAATAGCGAAGACGTTTAAGGAGCGTATTGCACATATCCGCGCCGATTTCCTCGTGACGGTAGAAAGTCCAAACGCCGCTTTCGCCCATTTTGCGTACGTCGGGCTTGCCTATGTCGTGTAACAAGGCGGCGAGGCGTACTTGGTGCGAATAATTTTTTGCGGCGGCGTAATCGCAGGCAAGAAGGGAATGTTCCAGCACGTCAAAACTATGAAAGCCTTTCTGCTCAACGCCGCGGCAGACAGCAAGCTCTTTTATAAAAAGTTCCAAGAGACCCGTTTTTTCCATAAGCAGAAAAGCTCGGGAGGGAACGGGAGAGGCGAGTATTTTATCGATTTCATCGCGCACACGCTCCCATGAAACTTTTGCGCTGACAGATAACGCGCCGTTAATAGCGTCAAGCGTGGTTTTATCAATCTCAAAGCCGAGTTGGGCGGCGAAACGGACAGCACGTAACGGGCGCAAGCCGTCCTCGTTAAATCTTTCGCCTGCGTTTCCCACACAGCGGATAATTTCCGCTTTAATATCGCTCGTTCCGTTGAATGGATCGACTATTTCTCCGTCGGGCAGACGCATAGCAATGGCGTTCATCGTAAAATCACGCCTTGAAAGGTCTTCTTTAATATCAGTCGCATATTTAATTTGATCGGGTCTGCGTCCGTCCGAATAAGTTGACTCCGTTCTGAAAGTTGTAGCTTCCGCGCTGTGATTTTTGTACAAGACGGTAACAGTTCCGTGTTTAATGCCTGTGGGAATAACTTTGCCCTTCGCCCGTCTGACAAAATCGGTTACTTCTTCGGGCAGAGCGTCCGTAGCCAAATCCCAGTCGTGTATTTCTTTCCCTCTTATCATATCCCGCACCGCTCCGCCCACAAGGTACACCTGTTTCCCGTTGTCGTTAAAAATTGAGGCGATTTCTTTTAATACAGGATGAACGGACTTTATCAATTGAATTTCCTTCAATATTTAAGTATACTTTTTATGTTAGTTTTTTACTATATATCTTTCGGTTCGTGGTTATGGCTTTGGGGGAAATTTGCTGGGAATAATTTTTACAGGCGGACAGGGACCGAAAGCGCAGATTGTAAAGCGTCTTTTGGAAAACGAGGCGAAAGGCGCATTGTTTGTCGCCGCCGATTCCGGTCTTGCGGCGGCGCTGAACGCAGATATAAAGCCTGATTGGGTTATCGGCGACATGGATTCTCTTGAGGAGCAATCGTGTCTTTCCGCCGTGCCGCAAGAGCGTGTTATTCGCCATCCGCACGACAAGGATTTTACCGATACGGAGTTGGCTTTTTCGCTGGCGGCGGAAAAAGGGTGCGATGATATTTGGATATTGGGCGGCGGCGGCGGAAGGATAGATCATCTTTTTGCGATTCGTTCCCTTTTTGAAAGAGAGCGATTTCCATGCCGATGGATTACAGAAACGGAAGATATCCGCTGTATCGACGTAAACTCGCCGCACAGCGAAGTTTCATGCCGTCTTTCGGCAAACGCCCGTGTCTCTGTTTTTCCGCTCGGCGAAGGAGAATGGGAAGCGTCAAGTAAAGGACTCAAATGGCAGCTTGACGGTCTGCGCTGGGATCGAGGTTTCTTCGGATTGAGCAACGTAGCGGCGGACGGAAATTTTTCGGTAACAGCAAAAGCAGGGCGGTTTATGGTGATAACTTTTTTGGAGGAATAATGTCAGCGATTATAATGGACGGAAAGGCGCTAGGACAAAAAATCCGTGAGAGCGCAAAAATCAGAGCGGCGGCGGTAAAGGCAAAGGGAGTTACCCCGTGCCTCGCCGTTGTGCTTGTGGGTGAAGACCCCGCAAGTCTTTCTTATGTAAAATCCAAGGAAAAGGCATTAGCCGAAGCGGGAATGGAAAGCCGTGATATAAGGCTTCCGCAAACTACAAGCGAAGCGGAACTTCTTTCCCTCATAGATGAGCTTAACAAAGATAAAAAAATACACGGCATTCTTGTTCAGTCTCCGGTGCCAAAACACATTGACGAGGAAAAAGTAAACGCCGCCGTCGCTCCCGAAAAAGACGTGGATTGCTTTCATCCTGTCTCGGTTGGAAATTTGATACTGGACAGACCCGGGTTTTTGCCGTGTACGCCGCACGGCGTCCTTGTTTTTTTGAAGGAGTATAAAGTACCCGTATCGGGCGCAAATGTTGTGGTAGTGGGAAGATCAAACATTGTGGGAAAACCGCTTGCAAATCTTTTGATTCGCAGAGAGTTTAACGCTACCGTAACAATTTGCCATACAGGCACAAAAGACCTTGCAAGCCATACTTTGCAGGCGGACATTTTAATAGCGGCGGCGGGAAAGCCGGCGTTTATAAAACCGGAAATGGTAAAAGAAGGAGCGACGGTAATCGACGTTGGAATAAACCGTGTGCCTGACTCCTCAACCGAAAAAGGCTACCGAGTCTGCGGCGATGTCGATCCTGCCGTAGCGGAAAAGTGCGCATACTTTACACCCGTACCCGGCGGCGTAGGACTTATGACCGTCGCAATGCTATTGCAAAATGTTGTAGAAGCCGCGGAAAAGAGTATTTAATTATAATAATTTATGTTATACTTCATAATATATGTTATACTCTATAATATAGGGTATAACAGGAGCTTATTATGTTTAAAGATTTTATAATTAATATATTTTCCTCGGGTAAGTCGATTACATATGAAAGATACAAGGAAGAAAGAATACAAGAACACGGTGTTTCGGATTATATGCTTAAATATTTTCTGCTTAACTTTGTTCATGTTTTTGGCTTTATAATTTTAGTATCATTTGTTTTTATAAACGTATCCGAGAAAGAGTTCTTTGACGCTTTTGCCTGCTCTTTTTTAGCGCTTATAATAATTATAGATTTTTTTGTCGCCCGTACAAGCATTCCGCAAATTGTGCCTTCTCTTATTTCTTCAGTTTTTTACGGTCTTTTTTGTATGTTGGTTATATGGAACGGAGACGCGCAAGGGGCGGGATATCTTTTTATTTTCATTTACCCCATGCTGACGATAATACTGACGGGCATGATAAGAGGAATAGTATTGTCGATTGTCTTGTTTGCCGCCGTATGTGTCGAGTTTTTTGTTCCCGGCGCTTCGCATTTTGTATATCCTCCTGACGTATCAATGCGTATGATTACGGTATATATTTTGTGTACGGGAACAACATTAGTTTATGAAACAAGCAGAAAAACCAAAGACAGAGTCAATACAAAACTTTTGGAGAAAATCAACGGAATAAACGAAAACTTGCACAATATTGTCAAGGAAAGAACTGAAAAAATTGTTAAGTTGCATAATTCAATTTTAAAGACGATGTCCAGTCTGGTAGAATACAGGGATTTTGTCACAGGGGAACATGTTGAACGAACGCAAAAAGGCGTAAGTCTCTTATTGGAAGAATTAAAAGAACATAAAATTTTCGGCGAAATAGCAAGAAGATGGGATACCGAATTGATATTACATTCGGTGCAATTACATGATATCGGTAAAATAGCGATTAGCGATCTTATATTAAACAAACCGGGCAGATTGACAGATGAAGAATATGAAAAAATGAAAGAACACGCGTTTTTCGGATTTAGAATAATAGAACGCATGGAAGAGGATTCAGGGGAAAGCGAGCTTTTAAATCACGCAAAATTATTCGCGTTAACTCATCATGAAAGATGGGACGGGACAGGCTATCCCAATGGTTTACGCGCCGGTGATATTCCTTTACAAGGCAGAATAATGGCTATAGCGGACGTTTATGACGCTCTGGTTTCCGAGCGGCCGTATAAAAAAGCATTCACCCGTGAAGAAGCCTTAAACATAATAGTTGAGGGAAGGGGCAAGCAATTTGATCCTCTGTTAATCGATATGTTCGTAAAAATATACGATAAATTTTAGGCTTGGTATACGCCGCAAAATCAGTATAATCTAATGGCGGTTTACGACGTTCCGCCGCAGGCGGAATGTAGGGGCGGTGAAACCCGCCCCGTAAACCGCTAAGATAAGCGACGCTTTAATGTCGCTTATCGGGGTAGTATACGACGTTTTAATGTCGTATACTATCCCTATGAGCGATGTGGAAAATATAAAAGACATTCCGTCAACGTCAAGTTTAACTAAATTGGGCATTACTGCGATTAGTTATATCGCCGGCGGAATTTTTCTTTTTCTTTTGAATTTCATTGCGAAATTCAAAGTGTTCGGGCTTGTAGTAGGTGCGGTGGTTTGTGTCGTCGGTATCGGTTCGCTTTTTTCAAAAGATATGTCGGATAGAAAAGCAGGACTTTTAATCACAACGGTAGGCGCGCTGACAATACTTTCTAAATCTAGAATAACTCCTTTAGTCGTAGTTTCCGGCGTTCTCTTGAGTATCGGCGCGGTGGGTCTTCTTGTTCTTGGCATTGTAAACGGGATTAAATTTC
>Ga0268262_10000618_pt1 | contig 46204 bp, 33 predicted proteins | sample TergutNc150P3_FD_190354 | JGI IMG/M metagenome (GOLD analysis project Ga0268262, IMG submission 190354) | Nasutitermes corniger P3 segment gut microbial community from laboratory colony in Florida, USA - Nc150 P3 (SPAdes) (version 2) | ecosystem: Host-associated > Arthropoda: Insects >... | reverse complement strand
ATTTCAGGGCGGTCTTTTTCGCCGTTGTACAAGACTATAAACTCAGGCCGCGGAATCTCCATCCGGTATACGAGGTACTTGTCTAAGTCGTTGGTCAGTTGTTCGTAACTCCTCGCCACGTAGAGCAACATTCGGAGCGGCATGTTTTCGTTTATGGTGGATTGGTGTTCTACCAGTATCACGAGTTTATTGTCTATGGTAAACGACACGTCGTTCACCGGAACGTCGTACAGTATGTCTTCCATGGATAGTTTTATGGCGCAAAAAGCCCGTCTTTCGGCGTGTTAATGTATCTAATAATATAATTGATGGGGATTCCCGGAGTCAAGAGTTGTTTTTTTGCGGAAAGATCTTCTCGCACCCGCCGTTTATGATAGCCTGAAATTCGGGCGTCGCGGCGTTGTATTCCACGATATCGACCCTAAACGGCAGGTCCGACTCCGAGAAGGCGTCCGCGAGGCAGGAGCGTTTCATCATATCCAAATGCTCATCTCCCACAAAGGCGAGGTCGAGGTCGGAGTACCTTCTATGTTTACGGTGGTAACGCGAGCCGAACGCCAACACCTCAAATTCGGGGGCGTGTTTTGAGAGGATATCCGTGACGATATCCATCTCTTTTTCGGAGATGCCGATCATGTTATATCCGTTTCTCCATATTTTCCACGAACTCCCGCAGATCGTCTGCGAAAGCCTTCGCGGTTTGATAGACGTCGCCGGCAACCGTCAAGTCGTAGACGTGCGACGTTTTGTTCCGAGCGTTGTGGAACGCCAGCCAATGGTCGAATTCGGCGATAAGCCCATTCTCAGCCGCGATCCTGAACAGGTCTTTTTTCGTAAGGATAGCCGATTCGTCGCTGATGTTATCCTCTTTAATGAAGCGCAGCATCGTTTTCCAGCACAATTCATAACAGATTTCAAAGTGCTGTATCAGAGCCGCCCGCACCATCTCAAACTCATAAGGATCGCGGTCGCCGGACGCTTTAGCCTCCACTTTGTTAGCGAAAGCAAGCGCTTTGTAAAAGGCCTCCGAGGAGGCTTTCAGCGCGGAGATGTTGAGTCCGTTTTCCATGATTCCAAAATAATATTCGGCGGCTGGGGAGCCGGTAAAAAAGTTTTTTTTTGTTGGTTTTATGGTACGGACAATTATTATATTATCTATGAGGCAGGCGAAAGGGGTAACAATATGGTAACAATGGCCACGGAAAGGCGTGTAATTGATGAGCGGGCGGCTGCCGTTGAGTTTGACGGCCGGTGGCTTTTGCTCGACAAGAGGGAGTTTCCGCCCTCGGAGGATATGGGCTACATAATAGCCTACGGTAGCGGAACACCGGAGGACCGCGACGCTCTTAGGGAACTTAACTGGGATAAATGTAACGGTAAGGCACGCCTTATGAAAGGATATACGCCCAAAGATGAAATATGCGACAGCGGCATTATCGAAGCGCTTTGAGCATCGATACAAACTTGATGCGCTCATCTATGACACGCGTAAAAAGGATTTTACCGAAGCCACCATATTCTTGGATTCCGGCTGTTTCAACACGATGATTCCGAGGGATCTCGCGGGGCTGGCGGGTCAGTCCTTGGGATTTAAGATGACCTACAGTATCGGAGGCCGTATTATAGAGGCCGAAGCGTTTTCTATAGATAAGATGCTGATAGGAGGCTTTTTATTAGAAAGAATAATTGCGTTTGCCGGAGACTATCCTGGCGAGTACGAGGACGACATCATCCTTGGCGCAAACGTAATAAATAATTGGGAGATGCTTATTAACAAGAGGGCGCATACATTCCAATTCCGTGAGGATCCGCCGGAGAGTTTGCCCAACAAGGCGCATATCTATCAGAATTACTTCGATAGCGCTGGAAACTACATTTGTGTTCAAAACGTCGGTTAAGAAAGTTTCCCCGCTTGTCCCCCCAAAAAATATATAGAAAATCATGGCGGCTGGCGGGATTGCAAAAAAATGTCGGGCGGCTAAATCCATAAAATCAAAATCTTTAAAATCTTTAAAATCTTTAAATCAAATTGGCTTCGCCGAGATAAACAAGTTCATATTAAGACGAAAGGCGCTACGCGCCTTTCATAGATAAATGCGGGGCAAAGCACCCCGCATTTTCAGTCAACTGCAAAGTCAAAGTCAACGTCAAAATCTTTTGACGTTGACTTTGATGTTGACTTTGACTGAAAATCGGGGGGTTTAGCCCCCCGATTTATCTATGGAAGGCGAAGCCTTCCGTCTAAAAATGATTTAAATATTTTAAAGACTTTAAAGATTTTGACTTTATTGGTTTAACTAAAAAAAATGCGGCAATCGTATGTGGTGGGTATTATATTATTGATATTACCGGCAAAAAAAACAATGATAAATCCCCCATCCCCCATAATAAAAAAAGGCGGTTATTATGTTTGCGAGGGTTATTAAAATATGTACGTTGTCCGCAATCGTCGCGGCGCATATTTTCACTTTGGCGGCGCAGGCGCAGGCGCAGGGTACGCAGGCTAATTTCACGGAGGCGCTCAGCGGTTTGAGCGGTAGCGCAAAGACGTTGGATATGGTTTACGTCAAGGGCGGGAAGTACAAAAGGGGGTGTTCCGCCAAGGACACCGCCTGCGAGGCGGGGGAGAAGCCGGCGCATGACGTTACGCTCAGCGATTTTTACATCGGCAAGTACGAGTTGACCAACGCCCAGTGGAAGGCGGTGATGGGCGACAATACCGCCGCCGACAACAAGCCTAAAACGAGTATGAAATGGTACGACGCCGTCGCGTTTACGTGCAGGTTACGGGAGAAGACCGGAAAGAAGTATCGTTTGGTAACCGACGCCGAGTATGAGTACGCGGCTCGGGGCGGGGCGCAGAGCAAGGGGTATCTCTATTCCGGCGGCGACAACGCGAACGATGTGGCGTGGAACTCGTCCAACTCAGGAAATAGTCTCAAAGAGGTTGGGGGAAAGGCCGCCAACGAACTCGGCATATACGATATGAGCGGCAACGCGTATGAGTTTACCTACGATAGCTGGGGGTCTTACGCCAAGGACGGCGCGGCGCTTACGAATCCCGTAGACCGTCCCGAGCTTTACAGCACGAAGGTGCGCCGCGGCGGCAGCTACGGCCAGCCGGCGTCCAAAGGCCGCGTTTCCGTGCGGGAGCGGCGTTCAAGCAAGAGCAATGACGCGTCCACCGGTTTTCGCTTGGCCCTCTCCGTTTCGGATAACGACCCCGCCGCCGAAGTGAACCCGTGCGACATCCATGAGCCTCTCCCGATGGGCGGCAAAAAAGGTTTCCGCGACGAGAGGCTGGTTACCGCCGACGGCGAGGTGTGGGCGGACGACTCGGCGGGTTATATGTTCGTAATCAAGGCTAACGGCGCGGTCGCGGTAGGCGGCCCCGGCGGCCCGGCGTCGGGCGAGTGGTATACGATAAACTGCTTCTCCCTGAAAATCGTTACCGGCCCCTCCAAAACCGTAACATCGTACCCGTATTATGTGATTTCGTCCGATCTGATTACGTTGATAGGCGACAAAGGCCCGGGAGCCGGCCCCTTCGGGCGATTTTTGCGCAAGAGGGTTTCCGAGGTCTCCAACCCGCCGGCCGCCCCCAATATCGCCAACCCGACGCCGCTTTCGGAGCTGGTCGGGGCGAACGTGGGCGGCGATATGTCCAACCCACCCTCAAACGAGCATGATCCGCGGCTGATAGAGGGGACGGCTTACGCGTGGGTGCAGGACAACGTGGCCTTGAACTTCGGCGGCACGCACAGATACCGCAAGGATTTTGACTCGGAATCGTCCATGAGGTTTCTGGTGTGGGATAATCCGACCGGCAACGGTTCGTCCGTATTGCTGGCTACAGGCCCGTGGTTCACGGTCGACAATACCTTTTTGCGCGTTAAGGATCCCAATAGGGCGGTATACGATTACCTGTACGCCGTTTCCGCCGACGGCAAGAACCTATATCATATAACGTTCCAGCCGAACGAACTGGGCGATTACAGGATGTTCGCAAAGATAAGCGCGGGCAGCGTTCCGCAGTGGAAAGAGCCGACTTCATCCACGACCGTCAACCAGGGCGGCTCGACCTACATCCCGCCGAGCGGCGACGGTACGGCGGTCATGCCCGTGAATAGGGGCGCGGCGGCGGTCGATATGATGTCGATAACAGGGAGGATGTTGCGGGTCAACGCTCCGGCCGGATCTAAGGCGGATGTTAGGATAGTGAGCCTGGCCGGCAAGACGGCGGCGGCCTTTAGTTCGGCGGGGTCGGCGAATATATCGCTCGGCAGAATCCCGGCCGGCGTTTATCTGATAGAGGTTAGGGTAGGCGGCAGGGTGCTGACAAGGCCGGCGATATTGAGGTAGTCTTTAAAAATATATAAATAAAGATAGCGACACGCGGCGGTAATCATTATATTGATATTATGGTATCTCGGAAAAAAGGATGTATTTCATTAAGTAAAACTTCCCAAAAAGGGGGCGTTATGAACGCTAAGATTAAAAGTTGGATGTTTCCGGCGGTTTGCGCGGCCATAGTGTCAGCGGCGGCGGTTGCGTCGGCGCAGACGAACAATAAGGCGGACACGGCGTACGTGCCGCTCGTCGTCGTCAACACCGACGCAACGGTCAAGGTCTACAATCATTCTGTGCTTATGTTGCAGAAGAACGTCGCTAAAAATATTCAAACCACATTGGCTATTCCGCTCGAGGTCGCGGCCGGAGCGCCTCCGATAGCCGCCGGCGTGCTTGGCGGGGCGAACGGGCGGTTGAACGCTCCGGCTGTCGTCAGCGTCCGCAACGGGAAAGTCGCCCTCAACCTGTCCCCGCAATCTTACAAAAACGCGGAGATCTCGCTGCATACCGTAAACGGGAAGCTGGTGTTGCGCGGCCGGGCGTCCGCGGCGGAAGCGGCGTCGAGCGTATCCCGCCGGGATTTAACGGCGGGCGTCTACCTGCTGTCGGTCAAGGGTATGGACGGCAACGCTTTTTCGTCCCGCGTGACCCACCGCGGCGGAAGCATGGATATCAGCGTGACATTCTTAAACGGAGCCTCCCGTGCTTTGGCGAAAGAGAGCGCGGCGTTGGCGTCGGCCGAATGGTCGGTGACCGCTTCGGCTTCTGGGTACATCGACAGCGCCTACGCGTTCGTTCCGGTGAAAGGAACCGGCAACGCCAAGCATACCGTAACCCTGAAACAGCCGACGTCCAACCCCAAAACCGACTTCACGGAGAAAGTGGGCAACGTGTCTTTCGATATGGTATACATACCCGGCGGCACGTTTACGCTCGGATGCGATAAGAGCAGCGGTTGCCCGTCCGACGCGAAACCGGTGGAGAACGTGAAAGTCAGCAGTTACTTTATCGCTAAAACCGAGGTGAAGACGGATTTGTGGAACGCGGTTATGGGCGGCACCTGCACCGCCAACAGCTACTACAATACGTGTAAAAACTCCTACTCGAGCATGACGTGGTACGACGCCTTGGAGTTCGCCTGCAAGCTGAGCCAGATGACTGGCAGGAGGTACCGTATGATGACCGAGGCGGAGTTTGAGTACGCGGCGAAAAACCACAAATCCCAGTTGAGCGATATAGGCGGCGGCAACGGGGTCATGGGCGAGGAGTGGGCGTATAACTCTTGGAGCAGCACGCACATGGGCGGGACCGATCCCGTAGGGCCGGGGAGCGGGGCGCACACACAGAAGACGCGGCGCGACGTGAACGGAACCTCCGACAACATAACGGGGCGCCTCATCCGTTCCATAGAAGGCATAGGCCCCTCGCTGCGTTTGGTCGTCTCGGCGGATAGGGACTATCCGCCCGGCATGGTTCCCACGTGCGATATCCACGCCCCTGAAATGGGCGACGAGCCGGAGAATTCCTACCGCGACAAGCGGTGGATCACCGGCGACGACTACGAGTGGGCGGGCGGGTTCGCGGATTATATAATTAAGGTTTGGGAGGACGGCGCCGCTGTAATGGGTATGGTGCTTAACATGAACAACAAACCGCAGTTGTGGACGTCTAACGGATTGGGGGCTTCCGGCGAGTGGTACACGGTGAACAATTTCGCCTTTAAAATCGCTAGCACCAACGCCAAAGACACGGTCAGGCCGAAGGCCGCCTATATCTTTGTCGATCCCGACCACGTCTCGCTTATCTCGGAGGGCGGCAACGCCATCGGAAGGTTCGAGAAGAGGCCGGCGACCATCGCCGTGACGAAGCCTGCAATTCCGGGCACGGCGTTGAGCGTTTTGGCCAAGGCGCCGGAAGACAAGATGATCGACATGGCCAACATACCGGCGTCCGCTAAACAACAGGATTCGCGGCTGTTCGACGGCGGGGCTACAAAGGGATGGTTCCAGAACAATACCAGCGCCGGCGGCGTGCACCACTACAGAAAAGACGTGGACGCCGACGAATTCCGGTTCACCGTCAATCAGAGCAACGGCCGGACCATGCTCGCCAACGGCACGTGGTTTACGGTCAACAACACGTTCTTGCGCGTAACGCACTCGACCGGGTATGTATGCGATTATCTGTACACCGTTACTACCGATAACAATGGGAAGAAGAGCTTCTATCACAACTCCTTCCAAGGGTATGAGCGCGGCGACTTCAGGGTGTTCGTGATAGAGACCAACGGCGACGCGTGGCCGAAGACCACCTGCGGCAACATCTGCAGCGAGGAGATTCCGAAGGGCTTGGACGTTTCGTACTACGCCAGCCAGGGGGCGACCGGCAAATCCACGTTTAAACCCGCGCCCTGCCCGGCGGGAGGTTGCAAGTAACCGGGATTCCGGGGTTTGTATGGTAGGGCGGCCCCGCGCGGCCGCCCTTTTTGATTAGGATTTTTAAGATTATAAGGATTATAGGATTAAAGCCGTCGGTCTTCCCCGCCATGATTTTTGAATGCCGAAAAAATATATAAAAAAATGTAGCAATATTCGGCGGTACCTATTATATTGATAATGTAGGTGTATTTTACCCAATAATTTACCAAAAAAGGGGTGCTTATGGGCACAAAGATGAAGAAATGGATGTTTCCGGCGGCCTTTGCGGTCGTGATTTCCGCGGCGGTTGTTGTGTCGGCGCAGGTGCGGGACACGGCGTACGTGCCGTTTAACGTCATTAATGTTAACGCTAACGTCAAGATCGTTAGAGGCAGTTCGACGGTGCAGAAAGAGGTTACGAAGGGCGTTTCAGCCACTTTGGCCGTTCCGCTTACAGCGTCCGTACCAGAGCCGCCGATCGGAACCGGAGTGCTGAACGGGGCTCAGAAGCAGTTAAGCGCGCCGGCGATCGTCCGCAGCCGCAACGGGAGCGTCGCCTTTACGCTCTCCTCGCGATCATACAAAAACGCGGAGGTCTCCCTGCATTCGGTAAACGGAAAGCTGCTGATGCGCGGCCGGTCGTCCGCGACGGAAGCGGCTAAGGATATCGTGGCGTCGGGGTATTTAACGGCGGGCGTCTATCTGCTGTCGGTCAAGGGTACCGACGGCAACACGTTCGCCTCCCGCGTAACCCACCGAGGCGGCAGCTTGGATATTCGCGTGGACTTCTTAAGCGAAGCCAATACGCCCTCCCGGAGTTTGGCGAAAGAGGCGGCGGACGCTAACGATGGGACGGTGACGGTTTCGGCTTCCGGGTATGTTGACAGTATCTACACGCTCCCCCTTGTAAAAGGGACGAACCCTACGCAGACCATAACCCTGCGCCAAGCCCCGGTCGCCGACAAAAATGACTTCAAAGAGACGGTAAAGGATGCCGCGGGAAAAGAGGTGTCTTTTGATATGGTATATATCCCTGGCGGCACGTTTACTCTCGGATGCGAAAGCGGAATGAAATGCCAGGTGGGCGCGGCAAAACCTGTTGAGGGCGTGAAAATGAACAGCTATTGGATTATGAAAGCCGAGGCGTCGTCGACGCTTTGGAAAGCGGTGATGGGCGAGTCCCACGCCGGCGGAACTTGGTACGAGGCCATTGAATTCGCTTGCGCGTTGAGCAAGAAGACGGGCCGCAAATATCACATGATGACCGAGGCGGAGTTTGAGTACGCGGCGAAAAAGTACAAGGATAAGCTGCAAAACATAGGCGGCAGCGGCATGACGGGCGAAGAGTGGGCGTATAACTCTTGGGACGCCGATAAGCACATGGGCGGAACAGACCCCGTGGGCCCGTCGAGCGGTCAGCACACTCAGAAAACGCGGCGCGACGCGGATTCCGAGGGTTCGGACAGGGTGACGTCGCGTTTGATCCGTTCAATAGACGGCATAGGCCCCGCGACCCGTTTGGTTGTTTCGGCGGATATGGACTATCCGAAGGACTATGTTCCGAGTTGCGATATTCACCCCCCGGTGCTGGGCGGCGAACCGGTTAACTCTTACCGCGACCCGCGTTGGATAACGGGAGACAGTTACAAATGGGATACGGGTTCAATACATATAGGCAATTTTAACCTTCAGGTTTGGGAAGACGGTACCGCGAAATTATGCACCGGATTTTCGCTGAGTTGCACCAACGGACAATGGTTCACTTCAAACAACATATCCTTTGTGTTTGTTCCGGCTTCGGGTACTCCCGTAAAATACGCATATATCTTCCTAGACGATAAACAAGGCTCGGTTATAGGCGAGGGTAGCTTTGGGTCAATCGGCGGCTATATCGGAAGGTTTGAAAAGAAACCGGCGAGCGGTACCAAACCCGCAGTATCCGGCCTAAAGAGCGGCGAGGAGTTAGCCAAGGCGCAGACGGCCAAGTTTGATACCGAATATAAGATGGTTGATATGACCGGCTTACCGAAGAAAGCGGCAGATATAACGTCCGCTTATAAACAGGATAATAGGTTGCTGGACGGCGGTGTCGGCAAGGGATGGTTTCAAAACAATACTTCCATGAAAGGCGCGCACCACTACAGAAAAGACATTGACGAAGACGCGTTCCGCTTCACCGTTAATCAGCAAGGTTCGCGGGCCGCCGTGCTCGCCGCCGGCAAGTGGTTTACAATCAACAACACGTTCCTGCGTGTGATACACGATAAAACCGGGTATATAGCCGATTACTTGTACACCGTATCGTCGAGCGGCACCTTCTACCACAACTCCTTTATGGGATATGAGCGCGCCGACTTTAGGATGTTCGAGAAAGTTGACAACAACAAAATGCCCGAAACCAACTGCGGCGCCATTTGCGGCGAAGAGATTCCGAAGAATGTGGAGCCGGCGGCGATGTATGTCAACGATAAGGACAAGGGCCAATCCACATTTACGCCGGCGAAGTGCCCGACCGGAGGTTGCAAGTAAAGGGGCCGGGGTTTGACGGCAAGGCGGTAACAAGGTCTGCGGTACCGTTAGGCCATGTTTATATTAACGTTGTGTAGGGGCGTTGAATTTTAACGCCCCTATTTATTTTCAGCCAGCATCTTCTCCAATTCCAAAAGCACCCTGTCGACCCCGTCCCCCGTAACCGCGGACATACCGAGCCATCCTTTGGGAATTTTTATCGCGGACTCGGCGCTGGCGCCGCCGATCAGATCCGTCTTGGTCATAATAAAGCACTTAGGCTTCCCAGCCAGCAGTTCGCTGTAATGAGTCAGCTCGTTCAAAAGCACCTTCGCGTCCCCCTCCGGATCCTCCGACCCAGCCTCTACCATGACCGCCAGCACGCCCGTCCGCTCTATGTGCCGCAGAAAGCGTATCCCCATCCCCTTGCCTTCGTGGCACCCCTCTATCAGCCCCGGAATATCCGCCACCACGTAGGACGACCCGAAAGGCCCGCTTTTGCTGTTGACTATGCCGAGGTGCGGCTCCTTTGTGGTGAACGGGTAGTCGGCGATCTTCGGCCTGGCGTGGGAGATGCGCGAGAGGAAGGTCGACTTCCCGGCGTTCGGGCGTCCGACCAACCCCACGTCGGCCAATACCTTTAGGACTAACTTCAATTTCCTCTCCTCGCCCGGCTTCCCCGGTTCGCAGAACTGCGGATTAGGGTCGTGGAAGTTGGCCAGCGCCGCGTTCCCGCGCCCGCCGCGCCCGCCTTTGGCCACGAGCTCTTGCTGACCCTCGTTCAGACAGTCGAACAACGTCTCGCCCGTAGCGTCGTCGTAAACGAGAGTCCCCAGCGGCACGGGGATTGCAACATCCTCCGCGCTCCTGCCGGTCTGGTTCTTCCCCTTCCCGTGCGCCCCGCGTTCCGCCTTGTAATGCCGGCGGTAGGCCACGTCTTGCAGGGTATGAATCTGCTTTGACCCGACCAAGTAGATATGCCCCCCGCGCCCCCCGTCGCCGCCGTCGGGGCGGCCTTTGGGTTTATACTTCTGCCGCTCGTAGGAGTGACAGCCGTTGCCGCCGTCGCCGGCTTTGAGTTCGATGGTGGTCTCGTCTATAAACATGGTTTCATCCTTTTATTTTTTTATCCTATAATCCTTTAAATCCTATAAATCCTAATCAAAAATACAATTTACCCCGCGCAAAATATATATTATTTATTTGCCGTCAAACCATACCATCATAATACTGTAGGATATAATGACCGCTATCGCCCCCGTTGATCCAACCGATACCGCCGACGCCGTGCGGCGCGTTTATGTTGAGAAGCGTCCGGAGTATGACGTCCAATCGGCCCGGTTGCTGGCCGATTTGCGGGATAATTTGGGGATTTCGGGGCTTACGGGGGTTCGTACGCTCAATCGGTACGATGTGGAGGGGTTGCCTGACGGTTACTACGGGGCGGCGCGGGACAGTATCTTCGCGGAACTGCCGGTGGACTTGGTCTATGACGAGGAGATGCCTTTGGGCGGCGGCGAGCGCGCCTTCGCGGTCGAGTATCTGCCGGGGCAGTACGACCAGCGGGCGGACGGGGCGGCGCAGTGCGTACAGCTTTTGACTCACGCGGCGCCGCCTAGGATCGCCTCGGCCCGCGTCGTCGTTGTCAAGGGCGGTATTGACGAGGGTGATTTTAAGAGGATAAAGAGTTACTGCATCAATCCCGTTGATTCACGAGAGGCCTCGCTTGACAAACCTGCGAGTCTCGATATACGCTCGGAACAGCCGCCGGATGTGGCGGTGTTAAACGGGTTTATCGATCTTGATAACGACGGGATCGATAAAGTCAGAAAAGATCTCGGCTTGGCTATGAAGAATGAAGACCTGCTCTTCTGCCGGCAATACTTCCGCGACACGGAGAAACGCGACCCCACCATAACGGAGGTGCGCGTGCTCGACACCTACTGGTCGGACCACTGCCGCCACACCACCTTCCATACCGCCGTCGATACCGTGGAGATAGAGGAGACGGCGCTGAACGGCCCGGTCAAGGAGGCGTTCCAAACGTATATGGGCGCCCGTGAGTATCTCTACGGCGAAGGCGCGGACGCCCGCGACGTGTCGCTGATGGATATCGCCTTGATGGGCATGAGAGAGTTGCGGAAGAAGGGGCTTCTAAATGACTTGGACGCCTCCGACGAGGTGAACGCTTGCAGCATCGTCGTCCCGGCGGTTGTGGACGGCAAGCCGGAGGATTGGCTTGTGATGTTCAAGAACGAGACGCACAACCACCCCACCGAGATAGAGCCGCTGGGCGGCGCGGCGACCTGTTTGGGCGGCGCGATCCGCGACCCGCTCTCGGGGCGCTCCTACGTATACCAGGCTATGCGGGTCACGGGCGCCGGAGATCCCCGCGCCGCGGTCGGCGATACGCTGCCTGGCAAGCTGCCGCAGAGAAAGATCACGACCTTGGCCGCGCATGGGTACAGTTCATACGGAAATCAGATCGGTCTCGCCACCGGCGTCGTCTCGGAGATATACCACAAGGGTTACGTCGCCAAGCGTATGGAGATAGGCGCGGTGGTGGGCGCCGTTCCCAAATCGCATGTGGTACGTTGCGTTCCCGAAGCGGGCGACATCGTGGTGCTTCTCGGCGGCAGGACGGGGCGCGACGGGTGCGGCGGGGCCACGGGGTCGTCCAAGGAGCATACGGAAGAGTCCATACAGACCTGCGGCGCGGAGGTGCAGAAGGGCAACGCCCCCACCGAGCGCAAGATACAGCGGTTGTTCAGAGACCCGGAGGTGGGCAGGATGATCCGCCGTTGCAACGACTTCGGCGCGGGCGGTGTGGCGGTGGCAGTCGGCGAACTTGCCGCGGGGCTCGACATCAACTTAGACGCCGTCCCCAAAAAGTACGAGGGGCTCGACGGGACGGAACTCGCCATCTCCGAGTCGCAGGAGCGCATGGCGGTGGTGATTAACCCGGCGGACTTAAAGGCGTTTCAGGCGAAAGCCGAGGGTGAGAATCTGGAGACCGCCGCGATCGCGACGGTGACGGACGCCCGCCGGCTTAAAATGTTCTGGCGGGGGAAGGCGATAGTCGACATCAGCCGCGACTTCATAGACACAAACGGCGTCTTGCAGGAGGCGGATGTTTATATAAAGTCGCCTAAGGCGCTCTACCTGCCGAGCGTCTTGTCAATGACGTCGAAGTGCAGGGACGAGGCCGGCGACGTATCGGGCGCTTTTTTTGATACGATGACGGATATCAACGCTTGCAGCCAGCGCGGATTAAGGGAGATGTTCGACAGCTCCATAGGCGCGAATTCCGTGCTCATGCCCTTCGGCGGGCGGTACCAAAGGACGCCGGCGGAGGCTATGGTCGCCAAACTGCCGGCGGCGAGCGGCGAGACGGTTACCGGGACGGCGATGAGCTACGGCTTTGACCCCTATCTCTCCTCTTGGAGCCCATTCCACGGCGCGATTTACGCGGTGATCCAATCGGTGGCCAAAATAGTGGCGGTCGGCGGCGACCATCATAGGATACGCCTCACGTTGCAGGAGTATTTTGAGAAATTGGGGAGCGACAAAACACGTTGGGGCAAACCGTTCGCCGCGCTTCTCGGGGCCTACTACGCTCAGGTTAAATTGGGCATCCCCGCGATAGGCGGCAAGGACAGCATGTCCGGCACGTTCAAAGACCTGCATGTCCCGCCCACGCTGGTATCGTTCGCCCTCGCGCCTGTGGACGTTACGAAGGTCATATCGCCGGAGTTCAAACGCATAGGGAGCGTCGCTGTCTTCGTGTCAATATGGGTCGACGAATTGGGAATGCCGGATTTCGAGGTGATCGAGAGATGCTACTCCGCGGTGCATAGGGGGATAGTCGACGGGCAGATTCTCGCGGTGCATACGGTAGGGCGCGGCGGGATATCGGAGGCCGTCGCCAAGATGTGCTTCGGGAACCGTATCGGCTTCAGGGTTGACGAGGGGGTAAACCCGGCGGAGTTGTTTAAACCGGATTACGCCGGGTTGGTCGTTGAGCTTGACAAAAGCGTAAATACGGATAGAAACGTTTTGGGCATAGGCGATAATTGCACCATTTTGGGCGTTACTACGGAGGAGAGGAAGATTGTCTGCCGTAACGCGCGGATTGATATCGAAGAGCTGTATAAAAAGTGGGACGGCGTTTTGGACGGCGTTTTTCCGGCGAAAGCGGGGACGGGGGAGTCGGGCGATAATATATACGATAGTTTCCCGGACGGTATTAATAATGATGCAAACAATAGTCCGTCCGCCAAGAAAGCGAAGATAAAAGCCGCGAAGCCGCGCGTGCTGATACCCGTGTTTCCGGGTACGAACTGCGAGTACGACAGCGCCCGCAAGTTCGCGCAAGCCGGCGCGGAGTGCGATTTTTTTGTCTTCAAAAACATCAATCCGGGCGACATAGACGAGTCGGTGAAGATCATCTCCGAAAAAATATCAAACTCCCAGATACTCATGCTCCCCGGAGGCTTCAGCGCCGGGGACGAACCCGACGGCTCCGGCAAGTTCATAGCCGCTTTCTTCCGCAATCCGCGGGTTAAAGACGCCGTTTCGGAATTTTTGAATAATAGGGACGGATTGATGCTCGGTATATGCAACGGCTTCCAAGCGTTGATCAAACTGGGTTTAGTCCCCTACGGAGAGATTCGCGACCTTAAAGAGGAGAGCCCCACGTTGACCTTTAATACGATAGGCCGGCACATATCGAGAATAGCGTACACGAAGATAAGCTCGGTCAACTCCCCGTGGTTGGCGAACGTGAACGCGGGCGACGTCCACGCCGTACCGATTTCCCACGGCGAGGGGCGCTTTGTGGCGCCGATTGCCGAAATAAAGAGGTTATTTTCCAACGGACAAGTAGCGACGCGGTATGTGGATTACAACGGTCAATTTTCAGAGAGTATGGACGGCAACTGCAACGGATCATACTGCGCGATAGAGGGAATACTTAGCCCCGACGGCAGGGTATTCGGCAAGATGGGGCACAGCGAGCGCATAGGGTGGGATAACGTGGCGAAAAATATTCATTTCGATAAAGACCCTAAGATATTTGAGGCGGGGGTATCATATTTTCAGTGATAGAGCGTTTAAACAATATCCGAACTGTAAGGGAGGCTTTTATGTCGCACTATGTTGAAATGCTGGCGAACTGGTTCCGCTCCGGCGGCCCGTTCATGTGGGTTCTGCTCTTCTTCTCCGCCTGCGCTTTCGCGGTGGCCGTCGAGCGTATGATCTTTCTCTACTTCATCTGCCCCCGCGACACTTCCGATCTCGTGGCCAAGCTGAAGACGGCGGTAGGGGAGGGCCGGGGCCCGGACGCCGCCAAGATGCTGCAAGGCAAGGGTTCGCCCACCTTGGCGCTCTTGCACATAGCCGTAGACAGCTTCAACGCCGGCTACACCTCCGCCGACATCCAGGAGGATGTGGAGGAGGCCGCCATAAGCCAGATCCACCGCTTCTCGGTGCGGCTGAACTACCTCTCTCTGTTCGCTAATGTATCGACGCTAATAGGGCTGTTGGGGACGATAACCGGGCTGATGCAGTCTTTCACGTCGCTCGCCAGCGTCGACGCCGCTCAAAAGGCGTCTATGCTCGCCTCCGGTATCTCCCAAGCGATGATCACCACCGCGGCCGGACTGATAATAGCCGTGCCATGTATGGTAGTCTACACGATCTTTTCTAATAGACAGAGCGTATTAGTGAAAGATCTGGACGAATCGACCGTTAAGCTGTTGAACTTTATGAAGAAGAAAGTACAGTAATGCGAAACCTTTCTCTATATAAGATGACCCGCCCGCCCTCCGAGATGTCCGAGGCCGACGTGGACGTCACCCCGGTGATGAACATGTTCGTCATCCTCATCCCGTTTCTCGTCTCTATGGCGGTGTTCACCCAAGTGGCGATCATAGACTTTTCCGTGCCGCCCGACGCCGGGCAGCCCGCCGCGCAGCCCTCCGGCAAGCCTAAGCTCAAGCTCACCGTCCTTTTGACGGAGTCCTTTTTGGGGGTCGTCGAGGGGGAGAGCATGCTCGACTCTCTGCCGTTGCTCGCCGGCGGGGAGTACGCTTTCGACTCTCTGAGGCATGTGCTCGCCGTCCGGCGCCCGCAGTCGGAGTTCCCGGACGAGATCGTGGTGGCCGTTCGCGACGGCATCGCGTTCAAGCACGCCGTAAAGGCGATGGACGTGGGGCGCGAGAGCGGTTTCACGAAGATCGGCATCTCCGGCGCCGCCGCCGACCCGTCCGCGGGCAAGTGAGGGAGGCGCTATGAGGCTGTTATCACGAAGAAACGACGGTCACGAGGGCGGAGGCGGGGTCTTCCGCCCCCAGATAACCTCGCTCGTAGACGTGATGACGATCCTACTCGTCTTCCTGATAAAGAACTTCTCGGTGGACAGCGACGTGGTCTCGCCGCCCTCCAACGTCGATCTGCCGCTCTCCACCTCCCAAAAACCGGCCCAGCCGCGTTGCGCCGTCACCGTCACCAAAGAGGAGATCGTCGCCGGCGGCAGGGTTGTGGCGAACACCGCCGACGTGGAAAGGAGCGACTCCTTGGTCATAGAGCCGTTAAGGGCCATGATGGCGGCGCTGCTGCCCGGATGCATGGTCGACGAGAACGGATCGGTGGTCATACTCTGCGACAAGGACGTCAACTTCGCCGTGGTCAAAAAAGTCATGTCGACGTGCAGCAAGGCCGGCGTCGTCAACTATTCCATATTAGTTCTGAAAGAGGGCGACTGATATGGACAGGCTATTCTCAATAATATTGACGCTGACCGTGGCCCTCTTCTTCGCCGCGGGCGCGCTGCTTTACAAGATGGGAAAGGGCGACCTGCTTTTAGACACGAAAGACCCCGACGCGATAAGGGCCTCGTTCGTAATGGACGAACAGAAACCCCGGGCCAAAGAGGCGGAGAAGCCCAAGCCGAAACCCAAGCCTGAGGAGAAGAAGAAGCCGGAGGAGGTCATACCCGTAGACCTCACGAAGAAGCCGGAGCCGGTCAAGGAGGAGGTCAAGGAAGAGCCCAAAGAGGAGCCGAAGCCCAAAGAACCGCCCAAACCGGCGCGGCAGGTCTACGGCTTGAAGAAGGTCTACTCCCAGGGCCTCGGAGCCGCCGGCGACGCCGGGGACGCCATAGTGGGCAAACTTGGCAATACCCTGAACAAGGCCTACGACACCTTAACCGCCTCCGCCGACGACCTGAAAAAAAGGTCGGGCCAGGGCCAAGGCGGAGCCCCCGTCTCCTCCGCCGCCTCGGTAACCCAATACCCGCGCCTAAAAGCCGGCTTCCGCAGCATGAAGCCGCAATACTCTAAGGAGATGCTCCAAAACCGGGTGGAGGGCGCGGTCAAGGCAAAATTGCTGATAGCCGCCGACGGAACGGTCAAACAAGTGGAGATATTGAGCGACATAGGCTACGATTCGGGCGAGATAGCCAAGGCCTTTTTGATGACCTTGCAATTCGAGCCGGCAATGAAAGGCGATCAAGCGGTGTCCGTATGGATACCGTTTTCAATACGCTTTGAGTTGATATAGATTAATTTATTTACAAAAAAAATCCCCACATCAAAAATCCCCATGTATTATATTATCATATTAGCCGTGATGTATCCGTATTCTATAATATAAAGGAGGCCCGAATGCGTATAAATACAAACGTTCCGTCGATAAACGCCCAGCGCAACCTCACCCAGACGCTGCTCTCCGGCGCAAGCGCCAAACAGAAGCTGTCGAGCGCCGTGCGTATCAACACGGCCGCCGACGACGCCGCCGGGCTGTCCATTTCCGAGAAGATGCGGGGTCAAATAGGCGGTTTGGAGATGGCCTCCCGGAACTCCTCCGACAGCGTGTCGCTCATCCAAACGGCCGAGGGCGCGCTCACAGAGTCGCACTCCATCCTGCAGAGGATGCGCGAGCTCGCCGTGCAGTCCTCCAACGACACCTACACCGACTCCGACCGCAACGAGCTTCAGGCGGAGGTCAAGCAGCTCCAGTCGGAGCTGACCCGTATCGGGAACACCACGGAGTTCAACACCAAGGCGCTCCTGAACGGCGGCGCGGGCGGGCATGACGGGGATGAGCTTGGGGACGCGATTATGACGCAGGTGGGCGCCAACAGCGGCCAGAATATGTTTATGAGCATAGGCGACATGCGCGCGGGGGCGCTTGGGGTGGAGGGGGTGAACGTCGGCACGAGGGACGGCGCGGCGGCGGCCATTTCCACGCTCGACAGCGCCATAGAGGCGGTGTCAAGCCAGCGCTCGGCGCTCGGAGCCGTCCAAAACGGCTTGGAGCACACTATCAGGAGCATAGACGTCGCGGCGGAGAACACCCAGGCGGCGGAGAGCCGTATAAGGGACGCCGACATGGCTAAGGCCGTGATGGAAAACACCAGAGACAGCATAATGCGGCAGGCCTCCCTGGCAATGATAGCCCAGGCGAACCAAAAACCGCAAAACGTCTTTTCGCTGTTAAAATAAGGTTTTGATGTTGTTTTTTTTAAGATTCCAAACAAAAATTTAACTAAATACTTGCTATTTGTTTAGAATCAATATAAATTATATATAAGGCGCCCGTAACGGCGCCGTTACCGCGGCAACATATACCCAAATTGTTTGGCAGGAGAGGCAAGTCAATGAAAATTGTACCCGTATTTTTGCGTCGTATGGTTATTTCTGTCGGCGTGCTTGTTTTTGGCGTAGGCCTCGTAGGCCTCGCCGCCGCCCAAGAGAGCAAGGAATTCAGCGACAGCGAGATCAACAACCTCTTCGGCACATTCAAGGATGAGCCGGAGAAGAAGGAGGACGCCGCGCCGAAGCGCGTGCTTCCCGCCTACACCGGTAACTACAAGGTGCTCGTCGGCAGGCCGATTTACGCGGTCTACGAGGCTGAGACCAAGACCAAGTGGATATCCGCGCTGGGCGAGATTTACACGCACTACAGGATGGGGGCTTTTCCGCGCACCTATGTGTACACAATGGAGCAGGTGAGCAGCGTGCTGCCCGGCTCCCGCGACTACGGAAAACGCTTCAACAAGCAGCACTACATAGACGCGGCCAAGAAGCTCGGGGCCACGCACCTTCTGTATCAGGAGTACCAGCCTCAGAAAGACGGCAAGACGACCCGCTACGTGATGGAGCTCTATTGGATTGCGGAGGGGGCCGCGGTGCTGAGGTCTTCCGTGGACATTATCCATAGCGATTTTGAGGGCGGGCTGAACGCGTGCTTAAGTAAGATCGCCGACGCCATGGACCCCAAGGCCAAGACCGGCGGCGTCGCCGGCGTGCAGGTTTTGGGCAAAGACCTGAAAACGCTTGAACCTTTCGGCAACGCGTTGGCCGGCGAGGAGCGCTTCGTGAAAGATAGGGCGGAGGCGACCTACGCCGCCATAGACAAGATAGTGCAGAAGAACTCGTCGCTTCCAGGCTTCTCCTACGCGGCGGCGCTTGTGGCCGGACGCGCGGAGGAGTACGCCAAGGCCGTCAAGCATATAGAGGCGGTTATAAGCAAGTCTAAGGACTACCCGGCGCTTCAGTTGCGCTTGGCTGAGTTCCAAAGAGGGGCTAATCGTTATTCGGAGGCGGTAAGGGCGGCTGAAACGGCGGCCAAGAGCGACCCGCTTAAGGTAGCCGCCTCCATAGAGATGGCGATGATCTCCCAGGCGCAGGGTAACTTGGACAGGGCGCGTTCCGAGTACGAAGCGGTCCTTCGTGACGGCGCGGCCAACAGCCAGGTGCTCTTCATGCTGGCGCTGCTCAGCATCCAAATGGGGCGGGTGTCGGAAAGCGACGACTACCTGCGCCGGGCCGAGGAGAGCGGCTTAACGCTCGACGAGGGCGAGTACTTAGACCTCGGCAGGGCCTACGCGAAAGCGAGCGGCTACGAGGATAAGGCGATCGAGTACCTCAAAAAGAGCATGGGCCCCAAGCAGAGCAACGAAGACTCATGGGAGGCCATAGCCGAATTGTACGGCAAAATGGGCAACTCCGCGGACGCCGCCGAGGCCTACGTGAACCTGTTCAAGATCAATATGCAGGCGCACAGCGGAAAGCTGAAGCTCGCCGGGGAGGCCTTTGAGAAGATGGGCATGACCGACAGGGCGAAAGACGCCTACGCGCTTTTCATAGACAGGCGCTTTTCCGACAAAGACGTCTCCATGAGCCTTGCGCGCATATACTTCAATGACAAAGAGTGCAAGAAGATACAGGATGTCTTGAAGGGCTACGACACCATACCGGAGGCCGCGCAGATGCTTGCCGATTGCGGGTTTAAGGTGCGCAGGATAGACGAGTCGCAGACAATGAAGAAGAAAAAGCTGACGCCGCTCATGCTCACGGCGCGGATATCGGGGGCTGCGTTGCTTGCGGGCGGGGTGGGGTTGGGGCTGTATTTTAACAGCCAGGTGTCCGATACCTACGAAAAATATAACGGATACGGCGAGCCCGGTCAGCCCGCGCCTAATCCCGACGCGAGAAATCCCGAAAAAGTGAAGCAGTATAGGGAAGATATAGATTCTTACCAGACGTTGCGCACCGTCATGTATGTCATGGCCGGCGTGGGCTTGTCAGGTTTTGCGGTAACGTTCTTTTTCTAAAATGTCTATTATAAGGAGACGCCTGTGAAAAAAACAATTTCGATTATCGTGCTGGCGGCGGCGCTTTTGGCGTCGCTGGTGATGTTCGTCTGTTACAGCCCGAAAGACGAGGGCGGGTTCAGTAATCCGCTCGACAAGGACGGGGATAATTATTTGTACGGCGATAAGGACGACGAAGCGGGGAAGCTTGGCACTAATAGCAACGGAGAGGCGAATCTCTTCGACACGAGCCAGTATAAGGTATGCGATAAGATAAATCCGACGGTTACGGTTACGCTTGCAAGCGGCGGGCAATATGTGAGCATAAATCCGAAAGAGGGTAGAGAGAAATTAAAAATGTGGATGCAAGACGGCTATCCGCCCGATTCCAGCATCAAATATACTACCGGTGCCAATGGGGATCCTAATTCGAAACTCTTCGTCCAAGAGCCGTGCCTGACTCGTAATGACGGCGACCCGTGCATGGAGAAGGCAAAAATATGGAATAACACAGAGGTGTTGCTGGAAGCGGGCGGCACCCAGTATAAAATCACGTATCAAGTGAAAAAAGCGATGTGCGGCACAAAGGAACCGGTCGGCGTGGCTACGAGGTTTCTCACCGTCAATGATTATATTGCGAATGCCGGAGAGCTTAGAATCGTGCTGAAGGGAGATGAGGTGGTACCGGTTAAAGTGGGGAGCGGGAGCAACTACGAGGAACAGTGCGTGACGGTGACGGTCGGGGGTGAGACCCGTCCCGAAGCCAAGCTTGACAGCATTGTGATCAGTAAAAATAATTCCAGACAAAGATCTGTGGACGCTTGCGCGAAGGTCACGCTTGATAATGATTTGGTCAAAGACACCAAGTACGGCATAAAGTACTACGCGAGTTACAAGCACAAGACTCCCGCGGGGAAAGACACTACGCAGGCCAAAAGCGTAACTCGTACGGTGAACGTTGTGGAGGATGCTAACACGCAACCGGCGGTGATAATACTCAATAATTACACGCATAAGCTCAAAAGCGGCAAGTCTGTGAGCAGCCCGGATACGATGTTGTATGTCGGGAGTAAAAATAGCGACTATAAGGAGAAGGGGGTTTCTAAGGTTACCGATAGTAAGGGGCAAGAAATACCGGATTGGAGAACTAAGGTGAGAACAACGACTCCGACAATAGATGGCGTGAATGATCCTGTGACGTTAAAGGTGGGTTACGAAATTTCCGCCGGAAGCGGCTACGGGGCGAAGAGTATAAATAGGAGTGTGTACCTGGTGGAAAACGGTTGCGACGACGGATCCACAGATCCGACTATAACTGTAAACACGGCGAATGACCCGGACAATAAAACGGCGGGTTCGGTGTGGAACTATGACGGCGGTTGGTCGGTGAGAGATAATGATGTGGGCGGCAACGGATTCAAATACTTTATAGATTTTGACGGGTTGAATCCGAACAGCCTTGTCGCCGGCACGTACAATATAACCTACGTCGGCTTGGGCAAATGCGGAAAGAAGGCGGAGAAGTCTAGGACTATTACGGTGAGGTAGTTGCGCGCCGTTTTTTACATTATCCGCGCGGCTTAAAATATTTTTGCAAAGCGGCGCGGATAATATTAGATTATATTAATAGTAGTAGTTTGTCGTAATGGGAGAGCTGATGAGACTCGTTCGTTTAACTTTACCGTCGCTTGCCGCGTTGTTGGCGTTTGCGTTTTCGGCGCCGCTTTCCGCCGGCGTCATTGTCGTGCCGTCGCCGCAGGCCAAGAGCATCGGCGCGGCCATGGTGGCGGCGCGTTTGGGCGATACGGTGATGGTGAAGAACGGTGTTTATAGGGAGAAGATTTTCATTACGCCCGGCGTTGCGCTTGTTTCGGAGAATCTTTTTGGCGCGGTGATTGACGGCGGCGGCCGCGGGACGGTTGTGACCATGAGCAATTCGTCCGAGATATCCGGTTTTGAGGTGCGCAGCGGGACGGTGGGCGTCTTTTCGGCCACGGCGCAGGCGGCGATCCGCCGGTGCCGGATTATACACAATGTCCAGAGCGGTGTGATGTGCGTGGGCGCGTTGCCCAAGATGGAAGATAATTTCATAGTGTTCAATAAGGGGTCGGGGGTGCAGGGGTGGGACGTGCGCACCACGAGCGGGTCTATAAACCACAATACCATAGCGTTCAACGCCAATCACGGGATAGCGCTGGGCGGCAATACCTCCATTACGGTAGAGAACAACATCATAGCGTTCAACGATCAGTTCGGTGTGAAGCCCGCCGAGGAGACGGTGCGCGTGGTGCTCATAAACAACAATTTTTACCAGAATGCCAGGATTTCCAGCAATTTACCGTCGGACAACATATCGGCGGATCCGCTTTTTGAGGATGCTAAGCGTTTCAACTTCAATCTTATGAAAGATTCGCATAGCATAGGGCTTGGGACGGATAATCAGAATTTGGGTTCGAGGGTATTGCATTGAAAATAAAAGTTAAACCATACCTGACGGGAGTTTTGTCATGAATATCAGAAACAGTATCGCCGCAGTGTTAATGTGCGCGGCGTGCCTTGTCGGCGTGTCGTCCGCCGAGGTGATCGAGGTGCCGGGGCAAGCCAAGACCATCACCGGGGCGATGGTTACGGCGCGCATGGGGGATACCGTGAAAGTCGCGCCGGGCGTTTATCGGGAGCTGGTGATTATGGCCCCCGGCGTGTTCCTCATTTCTACGTCGCTCTTCGACGCGAAGATCGACGGCGGAGGGCGCGGGACGGTCGTCACCATGTCCAAGAACTGCACCATCTTCGGGTTCGAGGTGACAAACGGCACCATCGGGATATTTTCGAGCGACATGGGCAACGAGATCGCCTCCTGCCGCATCGTGAACAACTGGATGACCGGTATAATTACGGTGCGCCATCTGCCCAAGATTCAGGACAACATCATCGCTTTCAATCGGGCGTCGGGTATACAAGGGTGGGACGTGCGCTCCACGGCGGCCACCATAAACCACAACTCCATCGCCTACAACGGCAACCACGGCATCGCGGTGGGCGGTTCCTCGGAGTTCATTATCGAAAATAACGTTATCGCTTTCAACGAGAAGTTCGGCCTAAAAATATTAAAGACGTCGGAGAAGATTCAGGTCAGCGCCAACAATTTCTGGCGCAACTTGTATCAACCGGGTAAGCCGCTTCCCGAGAACAATTTTGCCTTTGATCCGGCGTTTATAGCTCCGCGGTCAGGATTGAATTTCAAGCCTGACCCCGGCCAGTGCTGTAAGTCTAAAGGGACGGACGACGAAAACATTGGCGCAAGGCTAAACTATTAACAAATCGATAAAACGCAAGGATGGGACTTTATATGACGAGATTTTTTAAACGCAGGATCGCGAGGATCAGGCTCGTGCTGGCCGCCGTCGGGGTGATGGCCGCCGTTACGCAGGTGTGGGCGCAGTCGGGTGTGGGAGACGGCGGACGGCCCGGCGAGTACCTTGTCACAGACCGTTGGCGCCAAGCGTACTCCCAGTATTCGGGAGTGACGAACCCGGCGTATGTGAACGAAGAGAACTATATGTCGCTGCGCTTCCTCTTCGCCAGCACGCTGGAGACATTCTATATGCAGGAGGCGGGGTTCACCATGCCGCTCGGGCTGTACGACGCGGCCGGCATCTCGTGGATCATGAACGGCGCCGCGAAGTACACCCCTACCAATAACGAGGGTGTGGAACAAGACGGCGGCATAGTCGACCAAGGTCACTTCATAGCCCTAACATACGCGCGCAACGTTTGGAAAGGGTTGACTGTGGGCGGTAACGTAAACATTATCGCTCGAAGCATCCCGATTGAAACCGGTAGCGAAAACGCTCCTGTAACCAATAAAACGCAGTTCGGTTTCGGTATGGATATCGGTCTCACCTACAAAGTGCTGCGCCACCAATTGTTGGGCAACCACATCGTCGGCCTCTCCACGAATAACATCGTCAACGTAATATTGGACGACACCGACGAGAAGTTCGAGGCGGCGATACGCCTTTCTCTGCTCTCCGACTTTTGGGAGAGACGCATCTTCTACGGAGCGGATTTCGTTTTGAAAGACTTCCTCGCCGGCGAGGCTGATTGGAATTCTCCCGACGCGATAAAGGGGATGCCGTGGGAACTCACCCAAAAGCTGGGTACCAACATACTGCGTATCTTCAAGTTGTACGGGCTTGTCGGTTTCAACAACGAGGGAATTGATCACTACGGTTTCGCTTTCGGCGCGAATATGCCGGGCTTCTTCAACGGCCGCGATATAGAGGGTATGATGCAGTTCGTATCCATAGCCAACCCGTCGAGCGACGCCGCGGAAGCCAACGCCAGCCACATAACCTTTTACGCCCGCACGGAGCTCGGAAAGCATAGGGAGGAGGTATACGCCCGCAGAATGGCGCGCCGCGGAACGCTTGGGCCGAACAACCTCTACAACAAAGCGCTTGAACTGTACTACAAGGGCGAGTATTACACCGCCTACTGGATATTCTCGCAGATCGCGGTGGAATACCCCGATTTCTTCCGCAACGATATGGTCAGCTACTACCAAGGCGCTTGTATAGAGGGCATGGATATGCGCCAAAGCGCGGTCATGGCTTTCAAGCGCACAAAAGAGGAGCACTCGCGCAGCGTGGCCGTGCCTATGGCCGACTTGGGGCTTATGCGCGTATTCTACAGAAGCGGCGACTTCTCGGCGGTGCAGAGCCAGTTTGACGAGCTCAACGCGCTGGGCGTTCCCGACTCCATTAAATACCACGCCTACTACATAATGGGCCAAACGAACATACAGCGCGGCGACTACCAAGCGGCGCGCCAGTTGTTTACAATGATACCGGAAAATCACCCCGACTACGTATTCGCCTACCATGCGGCGGCGGTGGCTAACGCCATGGCCGACAATATGCAGGGCGCCATAGCCGACCTTGAGTTTGTTATCCAGATAAAACCCAAGAACAAGGCGCAAGAGGAGGCTATCAACCGCTCTTACGTCTTCTTAGGTTTCCTATACTACGAAGACCTCTCCACCGAGGGCGCGCTGGCCAGGGCGGTGACGGCGCTCAGAAAGGTGCCGAAGACCAGTTACTACTATCCGGACGCGCTATTGGGCCTCGGGTGGACGGCCTTGAAAGCGCGGCAGTGGCCCGACTGCCTCAACGCCGGCGCGGAATTGGTTAAGGCTTCCAACGACCCCGTCCTCCAAAGCGAGGGCGGCCTGTTGCAAGCCTACGCGCAAGCCATGCAGAAGAACTACACCCAGGCCATCAACCTGTTAGACGAAGCCAGCAAGAGGCTTGCCGCCTACTCAGGCCCGAGCGAATCGGATCTCGCCGCCAGCCGCAACGAATACGAGAACGTCAGGGGCGAGTACGAGAATATGGGAGTCAAGATAGACGAACTCGGGCAAGCGCGCCAGTCGTCCGTAGTCCAAACGTCGATAGACAGCTTGCAGGGTCCGCAGTCAAAGAGCAAGGCCTCTATAGACCAGCACTTCAAGTTCGAGGACGACTTCAAGCGCAAGTCCTTCTTCAGCCGCAATAAGGAGCAGGTGAAGGAGGATATCGACTTCGCCACGGCGCGCTTCGCGAGGTACGCGGGCTCGGCCGGTTCCAGAGACGCGATCAAGAAGTCCGGCAGCGGCAGCGGAGCGATCGACGACGAGATCGAAAGGCTCAAGAGGGAGTTGGAAGGCAAATAATCGCGGTTTATGTAGGTATTGCACGGGCGCGATTAATCGCGCCCTTTTTTTTGATTAGGATTATAGGATTGAGATCAACAAAAGGGAATAGAAATATGAAAGAAAAAATTGTGGAAGCCGTATCGATACTGCTTAAAGACAGCCTCTCCGAATCCGACATCGAGAAAAATATCGCCGTCCCGCCGTCCGACGATTTGGGCGATTATGCATTCCCTTGTTTCGCGTTGTCCAAAATTCTCAAAAAGAATCCCGCCGTTATAGCCGCCGATCTTAAAGACCGGATCGGGCCTATTGACGGCGGCAGGGTTCGGGCGGAGGCTTCCGGCGGGTATCTCAACTTCTTTATTGACAAGCGGGAATTGGCGGCGTCCGTAATAGAAACATACTCTAACGCCGTCCCCAAAACGCTGGTTGATTGCGGCGCCGCTCCCATAGGTATGACGGACGGGCGCCCGCAGCGCGTCGTGGTTGAGTTCGCCTCGCCCAATACCAACAAGCCCCTGCACCTCGGCCACCTCCGCAACATGTCCATAGGCGACAGCGTCTCCCGCATTCTCTCGTTTTGCGGGTGCGAGGTGTTTAAGGCCAGCATAAACAACGACCGCGGCGTTCACATCTGCAAGTCTATGCTCGCCTACAAACGTTGCGGAAACGGGGCGACGCCTCAGAGCGCGGGGGTCAAGTCGGACCGCTTTGTCGGGGATTACTACGTGATGTTCAACGATAAATCTACAGCCGACCCCTCTTGGGGCGACGACGCCCAAAAGATGCTCAAAGAGTGGGAGGAGGGCGAGCCGGACACCGTGGGGCTTTGGAAGAAGATGAACAAGTGGGCGCTTGACGGTTTCAGGGAGACTTACAAATTGTTCGGAATATCGTTTGACAAAGAGTACTACGAGAGCGATATCTACAAAAACGGCAAGGAGATTGTTGCGGAGGGCCTTAGCAAAGGTATTTTTTATAAACGGGAAGACGGCGCGGCGGCGGTCAACCTCGAGGAGGAGAAGCTCGGCGACAAAGTGCTGCTCCGCCCCGACGGCACGAGCGTCTACATCGTCCAAGACCTCTATTTAGCGCTATTGAAAGATAAAGAGTTTAAGTACGACAGATCGTTCTATGTGGTGGGCAACGAGCAGGACTACCACTTCGCGGTGCTTATAGCCATCTTCAAAAAACTCGGCTACGACGTTGCCGGCAAGATGAGGCATTTGTCCTACGGTATGGTGGAATTGCCGGAGGGAAAGATGAAGTCCCGTGAGGGGACGGTGGTGGACGCCGACGACCTGATATTTGAGACGAAAGAGCTGGCGAAACGCGAGGTGGTCGAGCGGTACGAGGTGGCGGAGGCGGAAGCCGAGGGGAGGAGTTTGCGAATAGCGCTCTCGGCGGTCAAATACCAGCTGTTGAAGATTGACATAACCAAAAATATGGTCTTCGACCCTAAAAAAGCGATCAGCTTTGAGGGCGACACCGGGCCGTATTTGCTGTACGGTTATGCCAGGGCCTCGTCTATACTAAGAAAAGCGGGCGGGGCGGGGGAGCGGATTGATAAATCTCAATTGCCGGAGAGTTTTGAGGCGGCGGAGATTAAGCTGATGAAGAAGATCGCCTTCTTTCCGGAAGCGGTAGGTTACGCCTACAACCGCCTGTCGCCATCCGTTATCGCAAATTACGCCTTCGATTTAGCGCAACTCTTCAACGAGTTCTACCACGCGAGTCAAGTGATAGGAAGCGGCGGGGCGACGGAAAAGTTCAGAGTCAACTTAGTGGCGGCGTTTAGGTCGGTGATGCGTGTATGTTTGGAATTGATGGGAATCGAGGCAATAGAAGAAATGTAAAATAATGTTTTGATTTTTAATCCTATTAATCTGTTTTTTTAATCCTGCTAATCCTAGTCAAAAACAGGGGCCGGCCGTCACTTGCCGTCCCCTGCTTCACTGCACCAATCACATCAGTCACATCATCCTTATAACTAAAAATCAAATTAACGCAGCAGTTGCAGCACGCCCTGCGGTATCTGGTTCGCCTGCGCCAGCATCGCTTGCGACGACTGCATGAGTATGCTGTCCTTCGTGTACTCCATGATCTCCTTTGCCATGTCGACGTCGCGGATGCGGCTTTCGGCGGCTTGCAGGTTCTCGGCGGAGGTGTCGAGGTTCTTTATCGAGTGTTCCAGACGGTTCTGCATGGCGCCCAAGAGCGCGCGCTGGTGAGAGACGCGCTGGAGGGCGTTGTTGACCGTCTCTATGGCGGTCGCCGCGCCCCACTTGGTGCTGATGTCTATATTTGCCACGTTTAACGCGGTGGCCCGCATGTCGCTCATGGATATGAACGCCGTCTGACCGCTGTTGGCGCCGATCTGGGCCATTACGGAGTCTTTTAAGTTGCTCGAAGCCGGTTCGTAGCGGGAGAAGATGAACGTTAGGCTCTCGCTTACCACGGTGTCGTAGTAGCGGGCGGCTAAAGAGGCTCCGGCGTTGGCGGAGAATTGGATGCTTCTGCCTTCGTGGGCCATGGTTACGCTGCCGGGGTAGAATTTGTCCGGGGTGGTGATTACGGTGCCGGCCCTTAAACGCGTGTCGTCCTCTATCTTGGTTTTGGCGGCCATTGTGCTGTCCTTGGCCAAGGAGAATTCCTGAACGTTTCCGCCGCTTCCGGCGGAGATGTTCTCGGCTAAGTTGAGGCGGCCGATGTCTATAAATATCTTGCCGGTCGCGTCGTTTGGATCGTTAAGCGTGCTTGCGTGCACGAGAACCGTGCCGTCGTCAAGCGTTACGCTCCTGCCGGGGGCCACTATTTCGTTACCCACTTTCAGGATCCTGTTGTTGGCGTCGAAAGATATTTTAAGTTCGTTGCCGCTCACCATTATGTTGATGGCGGTGGTTGAGGCGCCGTCGTCAATCATCTGGATAATGCTGCCCTTGGCGAGTATGCTGCCCTCGGCGAGCGTGATGATTTCGCCGTCCGTACCGTCGGAACTCTTGAGCGGCGCGCTGTTGCCGAGCGTGATGTTGTTGTTGAACTCGCCTGCGGATACTAAATAATTGGACGACTCCACGATCTGCACATTGTCTATCTTGGTCAAGGTATCGGCGGTAATAGGCAGAGTGCTCTGAGAAGTCAACGTGAACGCGGTGACATTTTGGGTGGCGCCTGTTTTGGTATCAAGCTGCGAGAGCAATGTAAGGCTGCCGTTCTCCACGCTGACCTTCCCGCCGCCGTTGTTCTTGAGAACCGTGCCGTCGTCGAGCCTTATGCTCTTGCCGACCTCAATTTTGATGGGGCTGCGCGTAGCGCCGGCAAAGTTAAGTTTGAGCACGCCTTCGGAATCGTATTCGATACTCTCGACTCCGGTATCGCTAATGGAGTTGTCAAACTGAATAAGAGGGGTGCCGGGGGTGCCGCCGGAACCGTTGCTGTTTACCATCGTGAAACTGGAACCGGAGGCTAAAATACAACCCACGTCAACCACCTCAAGCTCATGCTCGGTAAGTTTCTCTCCCAAGACCACCGATGCGGGGGGCGGCGTAGGGAAGAAAGCTGTCACCGGCCCTCTATTCTCAATCAACGTTATAGGCCCGCCGTCCGCCAAAATAGTCCCGGCTTCCAATTCGCTGGCCTTAACCTTAGTATCCACGCTCATAGACCTGAAGTTGTAGATAGTCCCGTCCGGTCCGACCAATTTGAAGTCGTTAGGGTTGTAGACGCGTTCCCCGCCGTCGTGCGACTGGTTCGTCTTTATGAGCATATACGCCCCGTCGAACACCCAGCTCTTATCCTCCGAGACGCTCGCCATCATCGCGTTCATCTTCGTGGAGTCTATGGTTATCCTCGAGTTATTGTTGAGCCGCGCCGTCCCCACCACCTCTTCCGCCACGCCTTTAGCGCTGCCTTCAAGAAGCTTTTTGGTGTTGAACTCCGTGGTGTTCGCTATGCGGTCTATTTCGTACCGCAGCTGCGTAATCTCGGCCTGTATCTCCGATCTGTCCGCGTCGGTGTTCGTGTCGTTCGCGGACTGCACGGCTAACTCGCGCATCCTCTGCAGGATGTCGTGCGTCTCGGCCAACGCGCCCTCGGCGGTTTGTATGAGGGAGATGGTGTCCTGAGAGTTTCTCGACGCCATGCTGAGGCCGCGGACTTGACCGCGCATCTTCTCGGATATCGCCAATCCCGCCGCGTCGTCGCCGGCGCGGTTGATGCGGTAGCCGCTGGAGAGCTTCTCCATAGATTTCGAGCCGTCATTCTCACTTATACTCATCTGCCTGTGAGTATTGATGGCAATAAGGTTGTGGTTGATACGCATAAAAATCCTCCCTTATAGGGTGTACTGTGATTGGTTTCTTTAAAACCGGTACTGTGACGTTTCCTCAATATATTAAGAGCAAATTGCGTGCCAAACGGCGGTATATTGGTTAATCGGCGTTTTTTGTATGATTTTGGTGGGATATGGAATTCGGAGCGGGAAAATTATTACACATCGCGGGAAAAAATTGTCTATATGTTCCATACGCTCTTTAAAAGAACAGGGGACGCCCGTCGCCGGCCGTCCCCTGTCATCACATCATATACCGCATTAACTGCATTAACCGCATGTACTACATTTACTGCAATTACATCAATTACAACATTTGATTTTGATTTTGATTTTGATTGAAAATGCGGGGTTTAGCCCCGCATTTATCTATGAAGCCGAAGGCTTCGTCTTAAAAAGAATTTGACTTTTATGGTTTGACTTCGTCTTAATATTAACGCAACAGCTGCAACACGCTCTCCGGTATCTGGTTCGCCTGCGCCAGCATCGCCTGCGCCGACTGCATGAGTATGCTGTCCTTCGTGTACTCCATGATCTCCTTTGCCATGTCGACGTCGCGGATGCGGCTTTCGGCGGCTTGCAGGTTCTCGGTGGAGGCGTCGAGGTTCTTTATCGTGTGCTCCAAGCGGTTCTGCATGGCGCCCAAGAGCGCCCGCTGGTGGGAGACGCGCTGTAATGCGTTGTTCACCGTCTCTATGGCCGTCGCGGCGCCCCACTTGGAACTGATGTCTATATTCGCCACGTTTAACGCGGCGGCGCGCATGTCGCCCATGGAGATGAACGCCGTCTGACCGCTGTTGGCGCCTATCTGGGCCATAACGGAATCCTTCAGGTTGCTTGAGGCCGGCTCGTAACGGGAGAAGATGAACGTTAAGCTCTCGCTTACCGCCGTTTCGTAGAAGCGGGCCTCAAGGGCCACGCCGGCGTTGGCGGAGAATTGGAGAGACCTGCCCTCGTGGGCCATTGTTACGCTGCCGGGATAGAACTTGTCGGGAGAGGTGATGACGGTGCCGGCCATCAGATTCATACCGTCCTCTATCTTGGTTTTGGCGGCCAAGGTGCTGTCCTTCGCCACGGAGAACCCGTCGACGTTGCCGTCTATGGCGGTGATGTCCTCGGCTAAGGTGATTCGGCCGGTATCCACGAACAACACGCCGTTCGCTACGTTCCGCGAGTCAAGATTGCTTGCGTGCGTGAGAACGGTGCCGTCGTCAAGCGTTATGCTTCTGCCCGGGGCCACTATCTCGCTGCCCACTTTCAGAACGCTGTTGAGCGCGTCATAAGATATGGTGACCTCGTTGCCGCTTACCATTATTCTGATGGCGGTGGTTGAGGGGTTGAGGGGGTCGTTAACCATATTTATAAAGCTGCCCTTTGCGAGTATGCTGCCTTCGGAGAGCATGATGATTTCTCCTGTGCCTTTACCGTCCGAACTTGTGAGCGGCGTGCTGTTGCCGAGCGTGACGTTGTTGTTGAACTGTCCCGCGGCGACCGTGTAGTTGGACGCCGACACGATGTTCAAATTGGCCAACGAGGTTGTGGTGCCGGCGGTATCCAAAGTGCTCTGCGTGGCTATTCTGAAAGAGAAGACGTTTGTATTGTCTAAATCAGTGTTAATCTTGAGACTGCCGCTCTCCACGCTTACGTTCCCCCCGCCGTTGTTCTTGAGAACCGTGCCGTCGTCGAGCCTTACGCTCTTGCCGACCTCGATTTTGAGCGGGCTCGACACGCCGATGATGTTGAGCTTTAACACGCCCTCGCTATCGTATGCGATGTTTGTGACTCCGGTAGCGGGGTCGAGGACAATTTCGTTGTCGACGCCGCCTGATCCGGCCAACATGGTGAAATTGGAACCGGAGGCCAAAATGCTGCCTGAACCGATCTTGCTGATTTCGTGATCTGTAAGCGCTTCTCCAATGACTATTGACGATGTGGTTAAGACCGAGTCTAAAGCCGCCCCCTTTTTCTCAATTAGCGTCACCGCCCCTCCGTCCGCCAAGATAGTCCCGGCCTCCAATTCGCTGGCCTTGATTTTCGTATCCGCGCTCATAGCCCTGAAGTTATAGGTGGTCCCGTCCGGTCCGACCAGTTTATAGTCGCTCGGGTTATATATGGGGTCTCCGCCGTCAAACGTCTGATTCGTCTTTATGAGCATGTACGCCCCGTCGAACACCCAGCTCTTATCCTCCGACACGCTTTTCATCAGCGAACTCATCTTCGTGGAGTCTATGGTGATCCTGGAGTTGTTGTTGAGCCGCCCCGTCCCCTGCACCTCGTCGGCCACGCCTTTGGCGCTGCCTTCCAGCAGTTTCCGCGTGTTGAACTCCGTGGTATTCGCTATCCGGTCTATCTCATAACGCAGCTGCGTGACCTCAGCTTGTATTTCAGACCGATCGGCGTCCGTGTTCGTGTCGTTTGCCGACTGCACGGCCAGTTCGCGTATTCTCTGCAGAATGTCGTGCGTTTCGGCCAGCGCCCCTTCCGCCGTTTGTATCAGGGAGATGGTGTCTTGCGCGTTTCTGGAGGCCATTGCCAGACCGCGCACTTGTCCGCGCATCTTCTCGGATATTGCGAGCCCCGCCGCGTCGTCGCCGGCACGGTTAATGCGATAGCCGCTGGATAGCTTCTCCATCGACTTCGAACCGTTGTTCTCACTGATACCCAGCTGCCGGTGGGTATTGATCGCGATAAGGTTGTGATTGATACGCATAAAAATCCTCCCATTAAAGGGTGTATGTGATTGGTTTTTTCCTGTTCCGAAAACTGCCGCGCCGCAAACGGCGTGCCGCGCCCGCTTTGGGAAACATAAACAGCAAATGGCGTGCCAATCGATCGGTTACGGCTTAAAACGTGTCGTTTGGGGTGATTTTGGGGGTCGGAAGCGGTTTGGGTAGGAAGATTTTGTCAGCGGCGGGGAAAAAATTATCCGATTTAATTTTTGACTTTTATCTTCATTCCGCCACATATTATATTGTATCTATGGGTACGATAATGAAACTAACCTTGATATTTGCGCTAACGGCGCTGTTTGCGCCGTTTGTCCCTGGGTCAGCCGTTGCCCAGACCGCCGCGCCGGCCGCCGCCCCGGCCAAACCGGCTACCGCTCCGGCCCAGCCGGCCGCCGTCCCGTCCCAACCGTCCGCCGCTCCGGCTCCGGCCGCCGTCCCGGCTCCGGCCGCCCCGAAAGCGTATATGTCCCAGACCTACGTCGATACCACCGTAATGCGCGCCCTCTACGTACTAAACGAAGCCAGCGCCCAATACATCATGAACAAAAACGCCCAGGCCAACGCCGTCACGCGGGCGCGAACCATCATAAACGACCTGAAACAGAGGGCCAAAGGCGACCCCAACGAGCGCTATGTAGCCATGAAGGTGCTTGAGGTTGAGCAGCAGATATTCTTTGAAGAGGAGGAGATGCGCCGCATAGCGGAGGACAAGCGCATAATCACCTCCAACCAGCTGGTCAAGGAGTACAACAACGAGGTGGGCAAGTTTAGGCCGGATTTTGCTTTGCTTCGCGGGGTGTTCAGGAGGCTGGTCGAGGTCGATACGCGCCAGGCCAACAATTTGGTCGACAACTACAACAGGCGCTACCGCCAGGTGTCGCAGGAGGCGATGTACTCGCTTGAGAAGGCGCTCAACTCCAACGACGTCTTCATTGCCAAGCGCGAGCTTGAGTATTGCGAGAAGAACAAGAACTATCTTATGATAAGCAGCGCGCAGCTCGCAAGCCAGCGCGCGCGCTTGGATAAGCTGCAAGGGGCCACCACGGACATGCCGCGCATTTTGGCCGCGCTCGACGCCGGCGAGAAGGCCTACAAGGAGTACCGCCTCTCCGAGAGCCGCTCCAACCTCACAATGGCGCAGAACCGCCTGAACGAAATCCGCGAACACCTGCCGTCCAAGGAGGGGACGGATATCGCCGTGCGCGCGGCCGCCGCCATGAACGCTTTGAACGTCCGCGAAGACTCCCTCGTCAAGCTCAACTTGGCGGTGCTCGACAAGCAGGGGCCGGACGCCGCCATAGAGTACTTGCAGGACGTCCTCCAGAAGCGGATGAACATCTCCAGCGAGCGCTCGTCCATCGTGGACCAGGCCATTTTGAGGGTGCGTCCTGATCGGACCCTCGAGTCCAAGGTCAAGATGATCGAGACCGATACCTCCGGCTCGCAAAAGGACTACGAGGCGGTGCTCGGAGTGCAGAGCAAGGCGATACGGCGGGCGCAGGAGAAGGCCGACAGCCTGCGCAAGGTGCGCGACAAGGTGGCCAACGTCAGCAACAACATCTACACGCTCTTGCAGCAAAACAATTCCAAGTCCGCGACGCGCCTATTTAATAAGGAAAGAGCGTTCCTCGCGTCGGCTATGGAGAAGAGCGCCTTCGCGATGCTCGAGACCTCCGTGCAAAACGGAGACCGCGCCGCGGCGGCCGCCAGGGCCAATTTGGACAAAAATAAGGCGAAAGCCGAGGATTACATGCAAAGGATTTACGGGCTGGTGGAGCAAAACAACGTAAAAGAGGCCTATAAACGCTTCAACCAATACCGGAAGCCGCTCAGCAAGTACTTGGACGGGGAGGCGTTCCGGATGCTGGAAATTACGGTCACGCAGTCTTATGAGCAGAGCATGGTCAAGAAGAAGTGAGTATATTTTATGTTTTTTGCGCCCGGTTAAGGCGCGTCGCCGGGTAGAATGTACGCGCCGCGGTTAGGGGTGCCGTCCTTGTCAAAATCATGGTTTTGGTTAATCTCAAAATGAAAAATAATGACAAAGTCCAATAAAATAAAAAAATAATAAATATTAGTTAAAAAAATAAAGTTGTATTTTGGTGTGCGTATAAACTATATTAGTAGATTATGTTCCTAGGTTATGTTCCGTATCCAACGATTTGGTTTGGGGTAACGAAAATCGGAAGAGAGAGGCTGGTTCTATGGCGAACGAAAAAGGCGGGGCGCAGGATGTTGTTAAGGAGGCGGAGGCGATCGCCGCGGCTTTGGCCGCTGTGGACCCTACCGACAACCAGGCGTTGGCTGTCAATGTGCACGTAAAGCTGGAGAAGCTGCGTGACGGTTCGAGCGACGCCGCCGTGCAGAACGGGGCGAACGAGTGTATCGCGATTATCGAGAAGATAATCTTTCAGGAGGTAACTCCGGCTGAGGGCAAGGAGCAGGCCGCGGCGGCGCTCTCCGCGCTCATCGGCAAGTGCGGCGGCGGCGGCGCGGCGGGCGGCGAAGATCCTATGCGCGAGGTCATTGAGATTGTGGAGGATATATCGGCCGCGCTTATCCTCGTAGACCCGAGCGACAATCAGGCGCTCGCCGTCGGCATCCACGCCAAGCTCGAAAAGCTGCGCGCCGCCTCCGAGGACGCCGCCGTGCAGGCCGCGGCCAACGAATGTATCGCGCTTGTGGAAAAGATCATCTTCCAAGAGGTAAAACCCGAAGAGGGTATCAAGCAGATCTCCGACAAGCTCACGGCGCTGCGCCGCGGGTTTGAGTACGTGGAAGGCGGAGCGGGCGGCGTTGACGGCGCCGGTATGCCCAATAACAACGAAGACATAGCCAAGGCTATGGATTTCGACATGGACGCCGACGACGGCGACTCGTCTCACAAAAAGCCCGCCACGCCGCTCAAGCAGGACGCCGAGGGTTTCTTCGTCGACACCTCCACGAAAGCCAAGCCCGAGGTCAAGTTCAGGCGCGAGATAGACGTATCCACGCTCGACGCGTCGTTGCTCACCGAGTTCATAGCCGAGGCGCAGGAGCACTTCGCGAACGCCGACGCGGCGCTGCTCAGGCTTGAGGTCACCCCCGCCGACGTCGACATCATAAACGAGTTATTCCGCGTTTTCCATACTATAAAGGGCGTCGCCGGCTTCCTCTCGCTCGACGCCATACAGGCGCTCGCGCACGCCACCGAGAGCCTCATGGACAAAGCGCGCGAGAAGGTCTTCGTGCTCAACAGCGCGGCCATAGACCTCATATTCTCCACCGTGGACACCTTGAAGAAAGAGGTGGAGTCGCTGACGTTGGCGCTCGAAAACAATACGGCGTACGTGGTCCAAGATATAATGGACCAAATCATTGCCTCCGTGCACGCCATGAACGAAAGCCTGCTCACCAACAAGCCCATGCCTAAGTTGGGCGAGATACTGATCAAAGACGGCAAGGTTGCGCCGGAGGAAGTGGAGTCCGTGCTGCACGAGCAGGAGCGCAGGCCCGGCACGAAGATGGGCGAGATATTGGTTGAGCGCGGCGCGGTCACCCCCACCGACATTTCGCAGGCCCTCGAGAAGCAGGGCACCGCCGCCAATAAGGGCCCGGTCATAATCAAGGAGAGCGTCAAGGTCGACACCGATAAGCTCGACAAACTCGTCGACATGATCGGCGAGCTCGTTATAACGGAATCTATGGTGACCGGCGGTCTCGCGGGGAAGGATTTGCAGAGCACCAGGCTTGGCGTCAACGCCCGCCAGCTCACGAAGATCACCCGGCAGCTGCAGGAGATCGGCCTCTCGATGCGCATGATGTCCTTAAAGGCCACCTTCAACAAGATGGCGCGTCTCGTGCGCGACCTCGCGAGGAAGGCCGACAAGGAGATCGCGTTCGTGAGCGAGGGCGAGGACACCGAACTCGACAAGTCCGTGATAGAGCATATATCCGACCCGCTTGTGCACATGATCCGCAACTCCGCCGACCACGGACTGGAGCATCCCGACGAACGCGAGGCGGCCGGCAAGTCGCGTACCGGCACAATCACGCTTAGGGCCTACCAAAAAGGCGGCTCTATCTGCGTCGAAGTGCAGGACGACGGCAAAGGTCTCGACCGCGACGGCATATTCAAAAAGGGAGTGGAGAAGGGCATGATAGCCCACGACGCGCAGATGGCCGACGCCGAGATCTATCACCTGATATTCGCCCCGGGCTTCTCAACGTCCGCCCAAGTGACCGACATCTCCGGCCGCGGCGTGGGCATGGACGTGGTCAAGAAAAACGTGGAGTCGTTGCGCGGGCGCATAGAGATAAACACGAAGCAGGGCGAGGGCACCACGTTCATCATACACCTGCCGCTCACCTTGGCGATCATGGACGGCATGATAGTCTGCGCCGGAGACGAGCGCTACATACTCCCCACCTTCTCGGTGGTGGAAAACTTCAAGCCGTCGCATAAAGACCTCACCGACATCATGGGCACCCAAAAGATGGTCATGTGCCACGGGCAGCTGCTGCCGCTCTACAGTTTGGCGGAGGTTATGGGCAAGAAGAACACCGTTACGGTCGAAAACGGCATAGTGATGGTGGTGGAGGACGCCGGCAAGCGCACGGGTCTGCTTGTGGATAGGATCATAGGCCAGCAGCAAACGGTTATAAAGAAGTTGGGCGAGGGCGTGGGAAAGATAGACGGCGTCTCAGGCGGCGCGATCATGCCCGACGGCAAGGTTAGCCTGATCATAGACGTTGCTGAGACGGTTAAGCTGGCCATGAGGAGCGGGAGCATGATAACGGATCCCAAGGCTTGACGTTTAACAAACATAAAGCAAGGGCATAGGCGATGGGCGAACTACAACATTTGTTGGAACGCGGTTGCATATACATCGCGACCGGCGAGGGCGCCGTTCAAACGGTGCTCGGTAGTTGTGTCTCGGTTTGCCTGTGGGATCCGGAGGCGCGGTGCGGCGGGATGAATCACTTCATATACCCGCAGACGATGCGCAAAGAGCAGGCCACGCCGAAGTACGGAAACGTGGCCACGATGGCGTTGATCAAACTGATGTGCGAGGAGGGGTGCAGTCCCGGCAGTCTTACCGCCCACATAATAGGGGGCGGCCACCCCGACGGCGCGACCGACAGCACCGGTATGCGCAATGTGGAGGTGGCCAGGAAGATTTTGAACGACAAGGGCATAACTATAATGTCCGAGGACGTTGGCGGCAGGGTAGGCCGCAAAGTGGTCTTCGATCTGTCGACCGGCCAAGTGGCCGTATTAAAGGTGACGAAGCTGCGGGCGGAGGATTGGATCAACTAAAACGGCTGAGCGAAGTCGAAGCCATAGTTTTTTAATATAGATTTTGATTTTGTTGATGTCATTATACTATTATTATATTATAGGTACGAGAGTTACGGGCAATAAAAAAATATTACCGTGATCAGGAGAAGACACTATGGACATGGATAGGCGGACATTCGACACGTTTCGTCAGTTGATCTACGACAAGAGCGGCATTACGCTCGGCGAGGGTAAAGAGGCGCTCGTCTCCGCCCGCGTAGGCAAGCGGTTGCGCGCGCTTGGGTACGACAACTACAAGGATTACTTGAACTACTTGACCGGCGAGAGCGAGGAGTCGGAGGCCGAATTCATTGAATTTCTCGATGTGATCTCCACGAACGTGACCTCGTTCTTCCGCGAGAACGATCACTTTGTCTTCATGGCGGATTACGTCAGGAAGATGGTGGAGGAGGGGCGCAGCAAGATTCGCATTTGGTGCGCGGCCAGTTCCAGCGGCGAGGAGCCGTACACGCTCGCCATGACTTTCCTTGAGAACGCTAAAGGTTTTCACGGGGACTGCAAGATATTGGCCACCGATATATCCACTAAGATATTGAAGATGGCGAGGGCGGGGCAGTACACCGAGGCCAAGATGCAGGGGGTCAACCCGCAGTTGCGCGGCAGGTATTTCACCGTGAGCGGGTCGGGGGCCGACAAAGTGTATACTGTGAACGGTACTCTAGCGAATATGCTCACTTTCAAGAGGCTGAACCTGTCTAAGCCGCCGTTTCCTATGAAAGGCCCGTTCGATCTTATATTCTGCCGCAACGTGATGATATATTTCGACAATATCGTCAGGAAGAGGCTGATGGACGAGTTTTCCCGTCTTCTGCGTCCGGGCGGTTACTTGATGGTGGGTCATTCGGAGAGCATGGCGGGTATGCTGTGCGACATGGATACGGTGCAGCCGTCTGTGTACATAAAAGGGCAGGCCTGATATTGGCGCGGGGCGGTTTGGGGCGAGTTTGTCGGGGGTATTAAAAATGCGCGCGGTTTTTGTGGCGTCGGCGCGCGCGTAGGGGGACGAAACAGAGGCGGAAGGTAAGATGAGCAATATAACTGTCGGCATATCTGATTGGGCGTTGACCAAGAGCATGGAGGATACGATAATCACGTATTCTCTAGGGTCGTGCTTGGGGGTGACTGTCTACGACGGGGTGGCGCACGTTGGCGGCATGGTTCACTGCCAATTGCCGAACTGTTCAACGGAAGACAAAACCAAGGCCAAGCAGAATCCGGCTATGTTTGTGGACACCGGAGTGTCATTGCTGTTCCAGAAGTTCTTCGAGGCCGGCGGCAACAAATCGCGTATGGTTGTGAAAGCTGCCGGTTGCGCGGCGATCTTGGATTCAAACGGATTTTTCAGAATAGGCGAACGCAATGTCACGCTCTTCCGCAAGTTGCTGTGGAAGAACGGGATATTGTTGAACGGTTCGGAGGTGGGCGGCGATGTTTCCCGTACGCTCGTCCTCGACATGGCTACGGGAAGAACACTAATCCGCTCTAAAGGCGAAGAGAGAGAAATTTAGTTAGGAGCTATGCACAATGGCGTACAATATTTTGATTGTGGACGACTCGCAGACAATGCGCGCTGTGTTGACAAAGACCCTCGGCATGGCCGGTTTGGAGATAGGGACGGTCTTTGAGGCGGAGAACGGCAGGGAAGCGCTCAGTCTCCTGGAGAAGGAGTGGGTCGACATTGTCTTTGCCGACATCAATATGCCCGTGATGAACGGCGTGGAGATGGTTAAGGAGATGCAGAAGCTGGGGTATATGGAGTCCACGCCGGTGATAATCATCTCCACGGAGGGCAGCAAGACAAGGCTCGACACGTTGCGCGAGATGGGCGTGCGCGGCTTCCTCCGAAAACCGGTCTCTCCGGAACTCTTCAAGTCCGTCGTCGACGGCGTGCTGATTGGCGGCGGGCCGGAGGATGCCTCGGGCGGAGGCGCCGCCGCCGGGAGCCCGGCCGCAAGCCCGGAGGGTAACGCGGAACAAAAGCCGGCGTGACGCTTGAAAGATTATTTTTATAAAATTATTTGCAATAAAGATTCTAGGGAATCGGTATTCATAATAGTAGAGTTTGATTATTCAAGGAATGAAAGGTGGTAAATGTGGATTCATCAGTTGCGACCATGATATTGGACGGCGTTTGCAAGCTGATTTTGGAGCAGCTCGCGTTCCTCTTCTGCGAGTCTCAGGACGCCTCCGCGTTCGACTACAACCAGATAGAGGATGCTTATGAGGCGTCTATGCGCTTCACCGGCCCTACGAACGGGAAGTTCGAGATCGCGGCGGGTAAAAATCTTTGCCTTGTCTTGGCCAGCAACATTTTGGGGGTGGAGCCGGACGAAGACGCGGCCAGCAACCACGCGGCGGACGCCCTCAAGGAAACGCTGAACATAATGTGCGGGCGTTTCCTGACCGAGGCATACGGCGAGCAAGCGGTTTTTAACCTGAGCGCGCCGGTCATGGGCGTACTCAACGACTTGGCGAAAGTGGACGAGGACGCGGAATCGGAGTGCATGCAGTACTTTGAGACAGAGGGGTATTGCTTAGTAGTAAAGCTGACAGTGTATAAATCTTGACTTTACAGATTGCGGGGAGACGGTAACTATGAAAGTAAGAGTCTTGGTAGTAGACGACTCCGCCGTGGTGCGGCAGATACTGACTCGCGAATTCTCCAAGGATAAAGACATTGAGGTTGTGGGCACGGCCCCCGACCCCTACGTCGCGCGCGACAAAATCGTACAGCTGAAACCCGATGTCATCACGCTTGACGTCGAGATGCCGCGCATGGACGGCGTGACCTTCCTGCGCAAACTGATGAAACACCATCCCATCCCGGTCATCATCGTCTCCTCGCTTACCGTCGCCGGCAGCGAACTCGCCATGGAGGCGCTCCAATACGGCGCCATAGACGTTATGTGCAAACCCGGCACCGCCTACAGCGTGGGCGACATGTCCGAAATACTGATACAAAAGATAAAAGCCGCCGCGATGGTCGACATGAAAAAACGCGCCGACATGATAAGAGAGAGAGCCGCTACGTCTACGGAACCTCCCAAGCGCCTCGCCATGACCAAAACGACAAACAAGATCATAGCCATAGGCGCCTCCACCGGCGGCACCGAGGCCATAAAAGACGTGCTGGTCTCATTCCCCGCCGGAGCCCCCGGAACGGTGATAGTCCAGCACATGCCCGAATACTTCACCAAGTCTTTCGCCGAGAGGCTCAACAGCACCTGCGAGATAAACGTCAAGGAGGCCGAAAACGGCGACCGCGTTATCCCCGGCAGGGCGCTTCTCGCCCCCGGCAACAAGCACATGGTGCTCAAAAGGTCGGGCGCGCAGTACTTGGTCGAACTCAAAGACGGCCCGCTCGTATTCCACCAGCGCCCCGCCGTCGAGGTGCTCTTCAACTCCGTGGCCCAGTACGCCGGCGCGAACGCGGTCGGCATGATCCTGACCGGCATGGGCAAAGACGGTGCCAAAGGTCTGCTCGCCATGAAAGAGGCCGGCGCGTATACTATAGTGCAAGACGAAGCCTCAAGCGTGGTGTGGGGCATGCCCGGCGAAGCTTTCAAGTTAGGCGCCGCCACGGTAGTCCTGCCCCTCAAAAAGATCGCGGCCGAGGCTATCAAGAGGGCGGAATCGGAGTAAACCGAGGCTTTTTCGTTTTTTGCTGATAATTGATACCGTAGGGCGGTCCATCCGGGCCGCCCTTTTTTTTTGCGGTTAGCCGAATGTTCTTTACCGAAGCCGTCGCGGCATAATTTATTTTTTGTTTGACGGACGATCTTCGGCGGTCTGTAATAGGAGACGGAAAAATGAAACAGTTGCCCACAGGGGTGCAGATATTTGAGTACATCCGCAAAAAAGACGGATTGTATGTTGATAAGACGGGAATGATCCATCAGATCGTATCCGGGCTTAAAACTCAATTCTTTCTCTCCCGCCCGCGAAGGTTCGGCAAGACGCTTATGTGCTGGACGCTCGACGCGCTCTTCAGCGGGAAGCGGGAGCTGTTTGAGGGGTTGGCCATATCCAAGACCGACTGGGAGTGGGAGAGCTATCCGGTCATCCATTTTGATATGAGTTTGGTGAATACGTCCGCCGGTATTGCCGGCGTCATGGAGTCGCTTCACGAGCAAATGAGAGTTATCGCGCGCGCGCACGGGGTGGATATCGGCGATCTTACCCTGCCGGGTGTTATGCTGAGCCGGATAATCACTGAGACTTCGGAAAAGCACGGCAAGCCTGTGACCGTCATTGTGGACGAGTACGACAAACCGTTCCTCGATTTCTACACTAAACCGCCCATAGCGCAAGAAGTGCGGGAGATCATGAGGGATTGCTACATTACTTTCAAGGTTAAGGAACAGTATATTAAGTTTTTGTTCATGACAGGTATTTCAAAATTCGCCAGAATGGGCGTATTTTCGACGCTTAATCAGTTGATCGATATCTCGCTGGATGAAAAATTCGGCGCTTTGTTCGGATATACGGAAGAGGAACTGGTTGAAAATTTCGACGAGTATCTTGAGGCCGGGGCCAAAAAATTAGATTGTTCTGTTGATGAATTGGTTGAAAAGATGAGGCGGTATTACAACGGTTTTTGTTTCGACGGGGTGCAAAAAGTGTACTGCCCGTTCTCGGTGCTTAATTTCTTTGACGACTACGAGTTTTCAAACCACTGGATGCGCAGCGGAAGCACTAGAATTATCGCCGAATACATGAGAGACCGCAACCTGACCGTCGAACAGTTCGTCGGGATGCCTGTATCGAAGGATTTCGTGAAAGACCCTGGTGAGATAGAGACCGCGCCGCCGGAGGGTTTTCTGTATCAGGCTGGTTACCTGACGCTCAGGGAAGGAGGGGCCGACGACTTTTCGCTCGACTACCCGAACACCGAAGTTCTCGAATCCATGTCGCGGTTGGTGTCGGATAACATTATTCGGAGCGGCGGCGGCGGCGAATATTTCGCCGATTTCCGTACCCCGATTTTGAATGCTATGAAGGACGATAACGCCGAACTCTTTATCGAAACGCTGAACCGCCTCTTGGCGGGCATCCCCTACGACGACTACGCCAATTCCGCGCAACGGGCCATAAGGCGGTCAGGCCTCCCCGCGCGGGAGTGGCTCTACCGCTCTACGATCCTCGCCTTCCTGCGCGGATGCGGCGTTTTGGCCCTAGCCGAAACGCACACGAGCAAAGGACGCTCCGACCTCTTGGTCTGCCGCCGAGACGCGGCGTGGGTGATTGAGATCAAAGTCGCCTACGACGGCGACGGAAAAGCCAAAGCCCAAGAAGCCCTGGAACAGATAAACGCCAGACAGTACGCCGACCCGTTCAAAACGGCCAAAAAGGTGGGTATAGCCGTCGACGACGGGGCGAGACAGATTAAGGATTGGGTCGTGGGGTAATCGGATACCCGGATTTTCAACTTTTTTACATGGCTATTGACTCCTTTTTGCATATATATTATATTAGTAGGCTATAATACTGTAACAAAAAAAGGTACGTTTTTATTATACACTTTTTAAAATAGGAAAACGCTGAAATTAGGGGTAAAAAGGGGGTTTGGCAGGAATTTTAAGTGTAACAAATAAACGTAGGATTATTTGTTACACTTTTTCAACAATTATCCGAAGGAGTCGCTGTGATTTTAGAATTGAGGAGGATGTTTTGCGATTTTAAGGAATCGGAACAACGAATTGAAAAGATCTCCGATTATTTTATTGATCCGAGAGACGGTCAGAAGTATCGTACCGTAAACATAGGCGGCAAGGTATGGATGGCGCAGAATCTGAACTATAAACCGCAAACGGGCAACTCCTGGTGCTATGGCAACGATAATTCCAACGGATGTAAATACGGCAGGCTGTACGATTGGGATACGGCGATGTCAGTATCTCCTGCCGGATGGCATTTGCCGACCGGTCAAGAGTGGAACGATTTGGTAACGGCGGTCGGCGGCGGCGAGGCGGGCAAAGCGCTTAAATCTGTGATAGGTTGGAGCAAAGTAGGCGACGGTACGGATGAGTACGGTTTTTCAGCCCTGCCCGGCGGTTACTACCGCGGTGGCAGTTTCGGCGTCGTCGGCAACTACGGCCGCTGGTGGGCGGCCGCCGAGGACTCCGACGGTCTTGCCTGCTACCTGAGCATGAACTACGGCTATGATAACGTGGACGAGGACTACGGCGACAAGGGCTACGGCCGTTCCGTTCGTTGCGTTAAGGACGCTTGATTCAGCGTTCTTCGTCATCAACAATCCGCGTATCACAAATCAAAAGATTGCGTTATCCGCGCGGCATCATGTATTTTCTGTTTACAGGACGGTGTTCCGCGGCCGGCTATAGGAGAAAAAAATGAAACAGCTGCCCACAGGGGTGCAGGAATTTGAGTATATCCGCAAAAAAGACGCTCTATACGTCGATAAGACGGGTATGATTTACGACATCGTGTCCGGGGTAAGAAAGCAATTCTTTCTCTCCCGCCCGCGAAGGTTCGGCAAGACGCTTATGTGCTGGACGCTCGACGCGCTCTTCAGCGGGAAGCGGGAGCTGTTTGAGGGGCTGGCCATATCCAAGACCGACTGGGAGTGGGAGAGCTATCCGGTCATCCATTTGGATATGAGTTCGGTGGGTACGTCCGCCGGCATTGACGGCGTCAGGAAATCATTGACCGACCAAACGGGAGACGTCGCCGATAAATACGGAATAGACCTTTGCGGGGAGACCGTGCCGGATAGGATGCTGGAGGTGGTAATCGTCAAAGTTTCCGAAAAGCTCGGCAAGCCGGCGGTTGTTATTGTGGACGAGTACGACAAACCGTTCCTCGATTTCTACACCAAGCCGCCCATAGCGCAGGAGGTGCGCGAGATATTGAGGGATTACTATATCAAGTTCAAGGTCAAGGAACCGTATATTAAGTTTTTGTTCATGACCGGTATTTCAAAGTTCGCCAGAATGGGCGTATTTTCAACGCTTAATCAGTTGATCGATATCTCGCTGGATGAAAAATTCGGCGCTTTGTTCGGATATACGGAAGAGGAACTTGTTGAAAATTTTGACGAGTATCTTGAGATCGGGGCGAAAAAGTTAGGCTGTTCCGTGGATGAATTGGTTGAGAAGATGAGGCTGTACTACAACGGTTTTTGCTTCGACGGGGTGCAAAAAGTGTACTGCCCGTTCTCGGTGCTTAATTTCTTTGACGACTACGAGTTTTCAAACCACTGGATGCATAGCGGAAGCACCAGAATTATCGCCGATTACATGAAAGACCGCAACCTCACGGTAGAACAGTTTGCCGGGATGCCTGTATCGAAGGATTTCGTGAAGGATCCGGGCGAGATAGAGACCGCGCCGCCTGAGAGCTTTCTGTACCAGGCGGGCTACCTGACGCTCAGGAAAGACGGCTCCGGCGAATTTTTACTAGACTACCCGAACACCGAAGTTCTCGAATCAATGTCGCGGTTGGTGTCGGATAACATTATTCGGAGCGGCGGCGAATATTTCGCCGATTTCCGTACCCCGACTTTGAATGCTATGAAAGACGATAACGCCGAACTCTTTATAGAAACGCTGAACCGCCTCTTGGCGGGCATCCCATACGACGACTACGCGAAATCGGCGCAATTAGCCATAAGGCGGTCGGGAATCCCCGCGCGGGAGTGGCTCTACCGCTCCACGATCCTCGCCTTCCTGCGCGGATGCGGCGTTTTGGCCTTGGCCGAGACGCACACGAGCAAAGGACGCTCCGACCTCTTAGTCTGCCGCCGAGACGCGGCGTGGGTGATCGAGATCAAAGTCGCCTACGATAACGACGGAAAAGCCAAAGCCCAAGAAGCCCTGGAACAGATAAACGCCAGACAGTACGCCGACCCGTTCAAAACGGCCAAAAAGGTGGGTATAGCCATCGACGACGGGGCGAGACAGATCAAGGATTGGGTCGTGGGGTAGCTTCGACGACGCGGGCGGCTAAGCGTTGTCGAAGCCGCCGGAGCCGCCGCCGAAATTTTTTTATTTTTTTATTGACTTTCTAAATCCCATGTTTTATATTGTATATGATTGGCGCTATGACGAGGGACCGGCTTGCCGGTCCCTCTGTCTGTTGAAAAACATTTTTTAGAGGGGTAGATCACGATGTTGGTAGGCTTTGGCTTCACCGGCAACGAAAGTATCGCTTTTGTCTGCGGCGCGCTATGTGGAAAACGCGCCGCGGCGTCATACCCCCCCCCCCCCCCCCCCCCC
>Ga0268262_10000617_pt1 | contig 46260 bp, 39 predicted proteins | sample TergutNc150P3_FD_190354 | JGI IMG/M metagenome (GOLD analysis project Ga0268262, IMG submission 190354) | Nasutitermes corniger P3 segment gut microbial community from laboratory colony in Florida, USA - Nc150 P3 (SPAdes) (version 2) | ecosystem: Host-associated > Arthropoda: Insects >... | reverse complement strand
AGGGAAGCGGGAAGCGGTATGTTATGCTTGTCTTTTGTTTTGGTCGGCCTGTAGCCGTATATGTCATGTTGCATACAGACGTAAATGTGGTCGTCGAACAGGCAGCTCCCTTTAAGCCCCAAAATCTCGGACACCCTCATGCCCGACAGCGCCGCCAGTTTGTTCACGGTACAGGCGATGAAATTGCCTTCCCAGACTTTGCCCCAATCCCCGACAAACAGCTTTTTGAATTCAAGGGGAGTGATTATCTTAATTTCGTCGCGGTCGTTTATCAGCCTCTCGACTTTGGCGGTTGGGTCTGCGGCTATTACCCCGCGCTCGACGGCTTCGATCATCATGGTTTTGAAAGTGCCGTAGTAGCCGTTAATCGTGGTGTTTTTATATTTTTGTTTTATAAGGCTGTCCAGAAATGCCTCAATCACCGCTGGGGTAATCGCGTCCATTTTTGTGTTTTTGAAATACGGCAAAACTACTTTATCCAAATTCCGCTTCATGTGGTCTGAATAGCTTTGGGTCAGGTTAGCCCGCTTCCGCCTTTTTTTCAGGTATTCGCATTTTTCCCAATCCCACCAGTTTGCGGCGTATTCTCCAAAAGTAGGTACGCTGTCTTTTTTCGGCAGCAATGCCCCTTCTTTCAAAAGCCTGTTCACCACGACCCTTGCCGCAGTTTTGTTTGTCTGCCCGGTAGACCTGCCCTGTGTCCTTTTGCCGTTTTCGTCATAGGCATAGAAATACACGACCTTTTTCCCCGAAGGGATAACCCGAAAATACAAGGTAAAATCATTATGAACCTTCATAACGCCCTCTTTTTGGGAATATGATGTCATTAATGATTACACCGAATTCCCATAATTTTAGCATACTTCACTAGCAACGCTAATTCTTTATGGGATAAGCATTTACGAAAACTGTTAGCCCTGTAATTGGGTAAAATGTGTCATTTTCCTTTTGTCCGGTATGGTTACGCTGGTAAAGCCAGTACATCTGGCAAAAGCACTGTCCCCAATGCTAGTAACGCTGTTTGGTATGATAAAGCTGGTAAGGTCAGTACAGTCGGTAAAAGCATTTTTCCCAATGCTTGTAACGCTGGTCGGTATGGTTATTGCAACAAGAAGGACGCATCCTTTGTCTGTGGATTCATCATAAAAAGCATTATCTGGAATGGTTGTTAAAGCGTTGCCTGAAATATTAAGGCTCACATATTTGCCAGCGGAATTTATAGCAGCAACGATGTTTGGTATCATCGGGGCATTTGCTTTCATTGTAACCCTTATCGGCTTGTCGGGGGTGTTCGCTGGCTGTTTGTCGAGATAAGCCTTTAAGTCCTCTGCGCTGTTGAGGCTTTTGCCTCCGCTTCCTGTACAGGATACCATTGAGAAGGCTAGTAACGCTACAAGAGTGAAAATAATGACTTTGAATTTGCTGTTCATAATAAAGCTCCTTAATAAAAAAATAGTGACTACCTTCAGTTATGTAGGACACCTAGCGTGTACTGTACCCTACCTTTGTAAATTCCATGTACCATTCCAATTGTTTTCTCCATTGCCGCTATCGCCACTAATAACTAGAGAACCCCAGTCTAATCTGATTGTAAGCGACATCGTGTTAGCAGCGTCGGCACGCTTAAACGTATATCTATCACCAGAGGCGCTCTGAAGAATCCATACATAATCACTACTGCTGGATTTCATAGCGTTCCTGCTAACGGTCAGCGTGTTGCTGAAATTGGACCTTTTTCGGGTACCAGAAAAATTATTTGAAGGGAATGTAAAAAAATCCCCTTCGTTTAGCCAAAAACCGTATGCATCAGAGTTCATTGTAAGCCCGGCGCTGGCGTTTCTCCAACCACCGTTTATGCTTTCATAAACTGCATGGCCCATTCCGCTTATAACGGTATTCTTAAGCTTTTGTTCCGCATCATCGCCGTGGATGATCCCGCCAGTTTTGTTAAACGTTCCGTTTCTATTACTATCACTATAAACATACACCCCACCACCATAAAGGGCTGCGCTATTGCCCGATATAACGCCGCCCTGCGTACTGAAGGTTCCACCAGAAACATACACCCCGCCACCATAATAGTTTGCACGATTGCCCGATATAACGCCGCCCTGCATGGTGAAAGTCCCACCAGAAACAACTACCCCGCTGCCAATATCGCTAACATTGCCTGATATAACACCACCATACATGGTAAACTTACCGCTATTAACACACACCCCACAGCTGGTATTGCCCAATACCGAAGCGCTGTCCTGCATGGTAAAGTTACCGCCATTAACATACACCCCTATCTCCTTATTGCCCGATACCGAAGCGCTGCCCTGCATGGTGAAGGTTCCGAATGCATGTACCCCGTGAATATTGCCCGATACTGAGGCGTTATCCTGCATGGTGAAGGTTCCATGTGCAAGTACCGCAATTATGCCGGCATTGCCCGATACCGAAGCGCTGTCCTGCATGGTGAAGGTCCCGCTTATATCCACCCCGGCGCCAGTATTGCCCGACACCGAGGAGTTCCCGCTCATGGTGAAGGTTGTTCCTTCATCACCACGCACCCCGCCGCCCCTATTGCCCGACACCAATGCGTTCCCGTTCATGGTGAAGGTTCCTCTAACAGATACCCCACGGCCTGTATTGTCCGATACCGAAGCGCTATCCTGCATTACGAAGGTCCCGCCCTCAACAAACACCCCACGGCCAGTATTGCCTGACACCGAGGCTTTGCCTTCCATGCGAAACATGCTTACGCCAGAAATGTTCACCAGTGTAGCGTTGTTACCGTTCCGCCCTTTCAGCGTCAGGTCTTTGACAATTATCGTTTGGCCCGTGCCGATATTCAATAAATTGCCGTTGGCAGACGGAGAGAGCGCGCCATTACCTTGTATGGTTACGGTTATGCCGGAAACGGAGCCGAATGTAGGCTCGGTACTGGCTGGTATTGAAACAGTTCCGGTTACGGTGATTGCATACTCTTTATTATTGCCGCCGTTTCTTACACCGTTTACTGCTTCTATCCAGCCTGCCACGTTATTTACTGTAAATGCAGTCTGGGTAAAACTTAGTGCCAGCACATTTACCAGCATTATTGTTAAAATTAACCCCTTCTTCATTTCTTGCTCCTTTGGAATTTATTAACACTTTTCCAAATGATAACTTTTTGTTATCCAGTACACCCGCTTTACCTAAAAGCCTATATGCCATTTAAGCCCAGCAAATAAGGTATGGCGCAGGGAAGATGACTCTCCGAAATAGGTTTCAAATTTACCCGCTGGCATGAATTCACAGCGATAACCAATGAACGGTTTATATATTTGAGTCAAGCCAAAGTCTAATCTTGCACCCAAATAGGGAATAAAAAAGTCATTCAATTTTTTATTAAAATTGTCAGGTGTATTGACACCTATTAGCAACCATTCAAAGCCGCCGCCAATGTTAAGCCTAGCCTTTTCAAAGCTAAGAGGGATAGCCGCACCTGCTCTGAGGATCATAAAATGGGGATTGCTCCAATCAATATTGCCTAGTTCATTTGTTACCAATTCATTATCGACTTTTAACCCAGTTATACCCCCACCGCTCAAACCGATAGCGGCATCGATGACTAACCATTTAATACCAGCTTCTAAGCCAGGTTCAAGAAACCCTCCCAAGGGTTGTAAATTTACATTGCCGCCTATAAATAATCCAATATGGCCTTTTTTTCCCCACATATAATCTATCCGCGCTTGCCGCGCTTGCCGTGTAGCTTCCTGTGCGTTTTTCTTTACCTGGTCACGTGTCAGTCCGTTTAGATTGCGTCCGTCTTTGCCATAACCGTCTTTGTCATAACCATACCTGTCGTACCCGGCTTTGGTATAACCGTCTTTCATGTAACCATACCTGTCATAACCGTCTTTATCATAACCGGCTATATTCCACCCTTCTTTTGTGTAACCATTCGCTTCAAGCGGGGAAATTTTGATGTAACCAGCGTTTGACGCAACGGTAATATCTTTGCCGTTCACCTGTTGTATGACAACCTTGAGCGTATCGGTTATATCGTCCACCGGAACACCCAGGAACACGCAAGACGCGCTGTCGCTTATTGGCTGTGTATATGCCCCAGCGAATGTCTGGTTTGTTAAATTTACGGCAGCTACACCGATAGTTTTTCCCGAATCGTTTTCAAGCCTTGCTTGGATAGCAAAAGTCCGGCTTTCGTCTTTGTTCCATTTGGCAAGAGTCCAGGCTGTGCCCAGAGTTTTGTCTTTGGAGGCATTATACCCCGAAGACTGTACTGCGTATTGTCTTGCAAGCCCTTCCGCATAGAGGGCATCCGTCCGCACCGCATAGTCCCGCCCCAACTGTGCGTAGCCGGTTGTTTTAAGCTCAGTATCCAGCCTAGCCAGTTGAGCCGCATATTCGTTTTCAGCCGCCTCCACCTTCGCCGTCTGCGCCGCATAGTCGCTCACCAGCCTAGACAGTGCATTTTTTCCCTCTGCTTCCGCAATGGAAAGCAGAGACTCGATTTTATCTAATTCAGAGTTGATGTCTTTTAAGCCCTGCATTATGGTTGCAAGCCCCTTTTCAAAATCCGCGAGCATAAGCGGTATAGCTTCCATTGCCTGGGTGCCGACAGTGGTAATAGCAAATTCCATGTCAATAGTCCCTTTTACAAGGTCGGCGGTTCCTACCTGCTTTACTGCCGGGTCATAAATGATTTCAAAGGGCGGGTGTTCCGTAAAGAAGGTGTCATAAGAGTTTTCGGTTTCTCGCAGTTGCGCTATAATTTGTCGCTGTCTTGAAAGCAGGGTCTTTTGCTGTTCCAGCAGCCTGTCACGCTGTTCCAGTAAATCCGTCTGCTGTTTTTTAACGGTTTCTGATTGAACTCTGAACTGGTCAAGAAAGGCGTCTTGCAGGTCTTTTACCGCTTTGTTGCCGGATTCCTGCCTTAGCCTACTGGCTTCCTTCTGAGCGTTGTATTGTTCCACCTGGTTTCGCGCATCAGCGCCGATGTTCCCAGTTGCCACTATCCTAGTCTCCGGTGTTTTGAATTCAGGTACCCTGATTTCCGGTGTCTTTATATTTGGCATGGCAATGGTTATTTCCGGTGCTTTGTAAATCTCTGTCTGATACGCCGCAAGCTGCCTAGCGGCTTCTGCCAATTTAGGGTCAAGCTGGTTGGCCTGGTAGGTGTACAACATCTTTTCAAACTGCGTCCTGGCGGTATCGCGCATTGCCAAGGCGTTTAGGGCGGCTAACTCGTTTGACACCGCCGGACGTGCAAGTTCAGTCCTTGTCAGTTCTGTTGGCGTGACGCCTATTCTTTCCATCAAGTACAAAGAGGCGCGGCGCACAGCTCTTAAATCGATCAGTTCATCAAAGGTACAGGTTTCCGAATATGATGCCGCTGTCGATTTGTCGGCGCTTTTGGTGACGTTGATTTGTAAGGCGAAACCGATGGCGGTTTTGGTAATTGTTCCCTCTATGATATAATCAGGGTCGGGCAAATGCCCAAGGTCCCATCCAGCCTTCGAGTTGTCATCATAATGGCCTGATAACAGTTCGGCATACTGCTCGTTACGGCTTTCCTCGGTAGATGTTGAAATGGCGGTATAGTTGGAAAAGTTATTGTGCAATTCGCCCTGTACCAGTGCGGGAAATGTGCCCTCATTTGCCGTAAGGCCCGTTGGCCTGGGTTTGCGTATGGAAAGAATTTTTCCCTTTCCGCCATCGCCTGTCCAGTATACAGGTTTGAGAGGTACAGAGGCATTTGGCTGTTGTTGGGCTTGCGGTGTTGGTTTTGTGTCTGTCTCTTTATTTCCGCTTGCCCAACATACAGCAGAAAGTAACAGAAAACAGTTAAAAAAAACAAAAAGTTTTTTCATACAATAAAACCAAATAAAAGACCTATTGCGTTCCTTTCCACGCCTACCCTTTAATAACCAGTCGTATTTTTAAATTTCTGTTGTACCATTCGTATCCCGGCATCTTGTTATGGTCAGCAGGATTATAGGTTGTGCCATATCGAATGACAAATTCATTGTTTGGAAATTTATCAAGGGATATGTCTTCAAATTTTAATTTATCTTCATGATGAAACCACCACGTTGTATCTGGGTCACGTCCATCTTTACCAAGTCCAGGTGAATGTTCAAAACGTAATCCAGCTAAGCGATAAGTATCTGACGCCTCTGGCGAACTATAAAGATAAAGGTGCTGATAGCAGTTTCCTAACCGTTCGCTTACCTCCAACTCGATATAAAAACTGGCCGTCTTATATCCAAATTGTTTAAGTTGGTTTATATTAAGGCCAAAATTATCATTAAAATCAACAACATCCATCTCGCCGTAATTGGGTTCGCCGCCTTTTATTAATTTTTCGGGAGTGATGCCACGAATGGTCTTAAAATCAGTTGTAATATCGTTAGCTGGTTTAGTGCCGACTGGTTTTGTCAGGTTTTTGTAAAAGTCTTCAGTAAATGTTATTTCTTTACCATCGGGAGAATTGTCAAAGGTTCCATCAGGCGAATAGTCCCAATGGGGGACGTAAGAACTATCACGGGCGCAAACCACTGTGTCCCAACTTAATAAGCTTTGATTGTCCTGGCTTGTAGAAATAATAAAATAAACGTCGGAAGTAGCATATAAAGCATAACGGTAATTCCCTGCGGGTTCCCCATGTTCACCTATTGTAACAGAGGTAGTATATGATTCCGCGAGCGATTCTGTTTTTGACACCGATGTCTCACTTGATCTTGAAGATGTATTAGACTTAGTCCACGAGCCTGTCCACTCAATATTTAATTTCGCGGAGAATTTAGTTTGAACAGATGGTAACATAGTTTTATAGGCATATGCTAATTCTATACCGACTTTACCGCTTTGAGTGTTAGAAATTGTTACGCTTTCGGAAATTGTTTCGGTTAATGCTTCTGTTATAGTGCTGGAGTTTACGGTTGTCTTTGATACCGATATGGGCGACATACCATTATAAGCAGCCGCCAATATTGTTGAAACGTACATATTCCTGACATACCCCACATCAATTAAGTAATAATTATTAGTTCCATCTGTATACGAATCCAGTACAACAGGAGACGCATTGGATGCGGCTGTAGGGACTGCTCTTAAGGCGGGGCTAAGAGTTTTAGGATCAGGGTTTGTGACAGGCGCAGTTCCCGGAGGTGTAGTTTGGCCGCCATTTGATGTGCCGCTATCGCACCCTGTCAAGGCTAGAAAGGATGCAATCATCAAAACAAATAGCCTTGTTAAATAGTTCTTCCTCATAAAATTCTCCTTACTGTGTTTTTCATTGGCTTGCTTCAAGATTAATTATGAAGTTGTTTTGCCTTCTCTAATATCTCACCGCATTTTTTCTTATAGTCAGCGGTATCAATATCCCATTGATTGTTTTTTCTGATATGAAGAAATATTCTTAAAGCAATGATTCCTAGCCCAAATAAAACCCAAAACAATCCTGTTCCAGTATTTATGATACCAATACATAACAAGAAGCATATAATACCAACAGCAAATACAATTAGAGATGGTTTAGAAGAAAGCCTTGATCTACTGTTAGGGTCGGGGGCAATAAGAGAAAAATATTCTTTGTCCAGTGCCGCTATTTCTTCATAATTTTTTACAGAAGCCGGATCACGTTGATAAGTTATTCTGAGTTCATCTTGGTTGACTACCTGGTTGTTTAGTACGTCCCATCCAAAAACTCGATGCTCATCCATTGAACTTTGTTCATTGAATGGACTTACAGTAACTGTTTTTGCTTCTTTTGCCATTTTCTTTCTCCAAAAGATAAAACTTTGCGTATATAGCCCGTCGGCTTTTATAACTCGTCCATACGGACAAGTTGGGCGATTGGTAACTTAGCGACCACCAAAGGCGATTCGTTCCAGAACACATCCCAGCAATTAGGAAAAAACGGAGTCACTCGGCGTTACCTGAACCTGAAATAGGAGGGAATGTAGAGAATTTATAGAAAAGGAGTACATATAAGCAGATCATTCTCCTTGTATCCAACATTTTATTTCTGGTATTCCATTAGTATTTTGACATTTTAGAGTAAATACAGGTAATACCTTTAAAATAATATAAATGTATTGCCTGTTTGTGCTTTTGTCAAGCCAATACCACAATTAGAGATTCAAGGTATAAGAATGAGCATATTATGAATGAAGTATATTTAAGAGATATATTAAGTCAGAATATTAAGCGATTTCGACAAAGAAAAGGCTGGTCGCAAGCCAAATTAGCAGAAAAAATGGAAATTTCTACAAACTATTTGTCTGATATTGAAACAAAGAGGGGTTGGGTCTCTCCTTTTTCCTTAAGTAAACTTGCAAATGCTCTGGAAGTGGAGGTTTTTGAACTATTCAAACCTAAAGAAGTGGTTTCAAACGACACATTAACAGTCGTAAACAAGTGTCTTGATGACTTTTCAACATCTATTAAGACTTCTTTTGAAAAATCTCTTGCTGTTTCTATAAAAAAAATACGAAAAAACCTATAATTTTTATATCAATAAAAAAAGTACATGCTCCACGAATCGAATTAAAAGAGAGAAATAATCTCCATTTCAAAAAAGAACGTATATAGCGCCTGTTACCAATTTTCCATAGCGTACCAGCCTTAAACCTACCCCATATATAGCGTAAATTCGCAAATATAGCATTTTCTAAGAACACAAGTTTATGCAATTTCATTGACACTATACAAATGTATAGTATAATTATGCAGTGAGGGGAAAGGAAACACAATGCCAGATAAAACAACAGGCTTTGCGTCGCCAGCGCAGGGCTATGAAGAACAAACCATTGACCTGAACCGCTTGCTCATCCGTAACCCTCCGGCAACAATTTATGTCCGGCTAGACAGTAGCGATATGGAAGCCCTGGGGCTTGTCAGGGATACGTTGCTGGTTATCGACCGTTCGATAACGCCAACAGCCCATTGGTGACTGTCACCAAGCCGTCGCATCCCGGCCAGCGCTTTTATTATCTTTTCCTTTCCTCTTCCAATATTACATTTATATTATACCTTTCTTTTTCTGTGAATAAATTCTCGTTAAAATTATCATTTACATGATAGAATTGTTTAAACACACCCATAAAAATATTTTTAAAATTTTCATCTCTAAAATTATATCCATAAAGGGCGTAAAACGCATTCCGCAATAATCTTAGCTGCGCCATGGACAATAATGAAAGTATATTTTTATCCAACACGCCGACTCTGTTTCTAAAACGCTCGGCAGTAAGGGATGGTGGATAATAAGACCATAATCTGTCAGCCAGATATATTTGCAGAGTATCATTTTCTTCCGGTTCAATATTTTCCAATGTAATTTGCATAGTATCACCGTTCCACTTTATATGATCTGAAACATTTATACGGGGTATATCAAACTTATAAATCCAGGCATCGAACTTTCTTATATTATTATTAATATTTATAGTAATTTTCCCAATCTTTTTATCCCAGGGACGTCCGCTGCCATAAAAATAGTTTGCTGTTATTTCGTAATCTTCTCCTCCATAATCCGCATAGTATTGTACTTTTATTTTTGTTGTTCCGTTTGAAGGAAAATACACATTTTTGGTGAAAGCGAAATTTTTTACCAATTCGCCATGTCCCTGCTTTGACATTTCAATAATATTGTTTGAATGTTCTACCAATACATCGTTTACCCATGTTTTAAAATTATATATACTTGCAATGGTAAATTTAGCATAATATCGCGCAAGATATGGAAACCCAACCAATAAATTTTCATCCTGACCGTTATTATAAAAATCGAAATCAACCGTTACAATATAATAATCATCAAAAAGTTCAATATTTATGGTTTCTTCCTTCATTTCAACATTTGTTTGATTTTGTTCCGCAGGGACAATACTTCCACCAGCCATATAATAGTAAAATGTATCATTGGCATACAAGCCGGAAAAAATACCATAAAACAATACAAAAACCAATAACTTTTTTGTCATGATATCCTCCAAAATACCAAAAATTTGTCAGCCCTTTACCGCGTAAACCTCGAAGGTATCCCCAAGACCGAATAGCCGGCTTACAAAAAGCAGGAAACGGTGAAGCCTTCCTTTTTTCGCCTTGTCAGCAAACCTGCCAATCAGGGGAAAACGCTCCGGGTGGTGGCCTGTAACCACGATCTTGCGGAGCCGGAAGCCGTATCGCCTTAAAACCCAGGCGCAGATTTTTGGACTCCAGACAGTATAGTGATCCGGCGGACTGTTCTTCAAAAATGAAGCGATGGATTTTATACCTGAAACCCCGGAAAAAGAAGGGGTAGAAAAAGCCAGCGCCCCGCCCTCTTTCAAAAGCCCGTGAACTTCTTGCATTACTTTCCCCACTTCTTCAAAGTGTTCGATAACGTACCACATGGTTACCGCGTCAAAGCCGCTCTCACCGTTACCGGAAAGGCGGCGGATTTCATCGGCATTGGCGGCAGGGAAAAAACCCTGATAACAGGGGAAACCAAGCTCTTCTTTCACATAACGCGCCGCGTCGGAAGCCGGTTCCACACCGGCAGGAGAAAAGCCGCACTCTGACGCCGCCGCCAAAAAGGGGCCGTAAGCGCAGCCAATGTCCAGGATGGAAGGTTTTCCATTAGTAAAACGCAGAATGCCTTTTATGTGTTCCAGCCGCCGCTTGCCTGTTTCCACAAGACCGGGAAAATCCTCCAGATAAGTTTTGCCGTACTGTTTTTTGTAATCGGTGAAAAAATAATCCTTCTCGTATTCAATCGGCGGCTCTCCAAGACGGGCAAGGTAGATAATTCCGCAGTGAGGGCATTGGCGGTAGCTTTCTTCCGGGGAGCGGGCCAAAACGGGGACGGAGCGGGGTTTTTCGCAGACCGGACAGGTAAGCGGCGAGCGGGGGGAAACACGGCACAAAAAAGAAACGATGGTGTCCTTCTGATCTTCACATAGGCCGTAGCGATCGGCGATTTCCCTGCTTTTCTGTTCAAGGGTTTTAAGTATTTCCGGCTTACCGGCATTGCCAAAATCGTGGGCCAGTTTTCCAAGACAGCCCGCCGCTTCGGTTCCGATCCCAAGGGAAAAGAAACCGGCTTTGCGGCTGAGTCTTTCGTGGTACAGGCTGGGAGAAACGAGAATAACGGGAAGCCTGGCATAAACGGCCTCTAAAGCGCCGATGCCGAAATGCGTAACAAGCAGATCGTATTCCGCCAGGCGCTCGCTGAGATAGGGGATTCTCCCCAAGACCGTAACTCCAAAAAGTTCTTCTATTTTACCTTGTGAATTGTGGGGCGGAATCGGAGAGACAAGCGTAACCTCAAGCGGCCTTTCCGTTGGCGCTCTTGTCAAAAAGACTGAAATGCTTCGCGCCGCCGCGATGCCAAGACCGGCGGAATCTTCCGCGCCAAAACTTATTAGTACGCGAAACGGTAACGCGGACGCTGTTTCTTCTTTACCAACCGGCCGCCGGTTTCGCGGCAACGAAAGAAGAGCGGGGGAAAAAATGTTAGGTTTCGCCTCTTCGTTAGCCCTTCTTACGGACGGCAAAAGGTCTATTAAAAAATCAAAACGATTCCTGAAAGGACCTCCCTCGTCAATTCCTATAACGGGCGCTAAACCCGAAAAAAATTTAAATTCTTTTCCTGATGTTCTAAACCGATCCAGGACAATAAAATCCCAGGTTCTGCCCTTAAGCTCTTCTTCGCGGGAAAGCAGGCAGGGGCTGTCAAGTGAATAAAAATAATCACGAAACCTCTGGGTAAAATCTTCTCTAAGGTTTTCGCTTACCCAAAGAAACGCCTCGCGGCTATCAGCCTGTAACGCCTTGAGGATCAAAAGAGAGCGGATCAAGTGGCCGCCGCCGCGTCCCCTTTCACAGGCCGGTACGATAAGAACCGAAGCGCCTTTCATTCGCCCCTCCATAAAGATCCACACGCAGAAAGGACATTTTCACCCAGGTTCCGCTTTTCAAGGGGCAGGGATGAAAGGCTTTCATACAGCGACCTGGCCCGGTCATAATCTTCTTTTGTGTCCACCGTGATCCTGCAATCCGGGCCCTGCCAAAGCTTTGGGGCAAGCGGCCTGTGAAGGCGGAAAAGCTCTGGATGCCTGTAAAGGTAGGGGCAGACATGCTCCCTTTCATAAGGGTCTTTAGCTTCCCTTTCGGCGCGCAAGAGCGCATCCGAGGCGACAGACTCCACCCCAGCGCCAACGGGCAGGCCGGAGTAACCGGCGTAGTCCGCGCCCAACGCCGCGCCTTCACTTTCGATGGCTCCGGCGGCGTCAATAAAAACAAATGGGTTATCGGCGGTCGCGCGGATCACCCTGTCCGCGCCTGATTTGCGAATTGCAAGGCAGTAACGCGCAAGCACGTCCTCTTTCGGGCCGGGAACCAGAATAAAGCCGGCTTCATCCGCAAGGGGAGCAAAAGCTGAAACGCTGTCTTCCGGGCAGGCCAGTATCTTTTTTTCGCTGGGTAAAAAAGCAAGCGCTTCCATCACCCTGAAGACAATGGGCCTGTCTCCAAGTGGCAGCAACGCCTTGCCGCTAAGACGGCTTGAATCAAGGCGCGCCTGCAAAACTACAGCGGTCACTTCTCCTCCATTGCCAACTCATCTTCAGTCTCAGTTTCTATCGAAGCAAAGAGCTCTGTCATAATTCCCGCATCAGAGCTGAAGCGAAAGCGGTTGGTTTTAACCCATGCGCGGGCTAAAGAAAATTCATCCCAGGCGGTAAAAAGACCGCCCCTTCTTTTCAGGTATCCCGGAAAACGCCGCAACGGAATATGGGCGTAATCGCCCTTGAAAACCGGAGCCAGGTTTTTTAGAAAAAATCTTAAAAAGTCTTCGCCGACCGTACTGTCCTCTTCGGGGACAAGACCTTCGTACGAAAGTTTAATCAGAGCGGTAGAGGCGATTTCTTCACCCCAAAGACTGGAACGAAAACCAAAATCCATGAGCTGCCAGTAAAAGTTTTTAATGTAAGGATCGAAGCCGCTCAGACGGATAAACCGCTCTCTGTCGTAGATGCCGATTCCGTCAAAGGGGTACAAGGTTAATTGCCCTTCCCTACGCGGAATGAACGGAATGGTCCTTATCACTTTTTCGGTTTTCTTTTCGGAAACAAACGCGGGGACAATTACAGTCGGCATGGTATCCGAACGCGCGTCCTGGATCAAAGGCGTCGTGCAGAGCCTTTTGTAATTGCTTTTTTCTTCCCTGTCTCCGGCAAGGAGGCGTTCCGCCATTCGCTCCGCCCCGCCGCTCCGGAGAAACCTTAGATCGTTCCAGAGAACAAAAAACAGGGGGCAGGACAATTCGGACGCGGCCAGGTTGATCTCTTCCCCCCGGCTTAAGCGTCCTTGAGGAAGAATAAAGCGGACAAAAGGAAAACCGGATGTAAGGGATTCCAAATCGTAATGGGCAGCGGAGCTTTCAACTGAAATAACATAGTCAAATCCAAGCCTCTCCAGTTCTTCAAAGAAGCTGTAACGGGGATACCTCCCTCCCCTGTTCAGTATCACCGCCGAAAGGCCTGTGGAGGCCATCCGTTCATTGCCCCCCACCGCGGTATAAGTGGGAAGATTCTCGTTAAAAGTTGTAGGTATAGTATTCATCACAGAGTGCGCATATTTCCGGATATTCGGCCTTACAGTGCCCGCTGTACAAAGCCAACCCCTTTTCCCAGATAAGGGAAAGATCGTCAGAAAAGGCGTTTCCCCAAACCTCAGCGTTTCCCTTTAGAACCGCCAGGTTTTCCCTGCAAGCGGGGACTCTGCCATCCAGAAGAACGTTCATATCCCGCTGAATATGCCAGCAGGGGCGGCGCTTTACCGGGGAAAGATCGGCGGCCTGCATTTTGGGAAGCGCGCCGGCAAAATCATCGTACTTTTGAATGATTACCTGTTTTGAATCCCCTCCCTTCCACGTGCGGTAGAATTTTTCGATGTCGTCTTCGGCGCCTTTAAGACGAACCGCCTGGACATAGGCGTCATTCGGAAAGAGCGAGAGCAGCGTTTTAGCGCAGTCCTGGGCCTCGGAAAAACCTGGCCCCCGCAGCTCCTTGTAACGCTCAGGGTCAAACGCGTCAAGCGACACAATCCACGAAAGAGGGGCCATGTGGTTTTTCCTCGGAGCCGCCTGAAAAGCGGCGAGGGCTTTTAGCTCATCCGCTTTCCAGCCAATGCCTGAAGTCTCTATCACAAGCGACAGGGCGGGGCGGGCAAGAACCATCCCGATAAGCTCGTAATGTTCCGGATGTAAAGACAGCTCTCCCCAAAGCGAAAGATCGATCACCGCATCCCCGGCGAATTCCGCAATCTTATCGAGAAGCTCTCCGAAAGCGGCTTTGGGCATAAGATCCCTTCGATCGGTAACGGGGACAGATCCCCCAAAAGAAGGCCAGGGACAGATGGAGCAGGCCTGGGGGCACGCGCCCAGTACTTGTATATTGAAGAAAGCAGGCAGAGTACGGAGCAGCGCCGGTTTTTCAGAAATTAACTTTTCAATATCCGGCGCTGATATTCTGCCATTTGAAGCAGGCTGGAGTTCTTTCATAAAGCGGGAAAGCAGGATGATGTTCCTTTTGGAATCGGCTGCCAGGCTGAGCCTGTAAGGCCTTAAATCAACCGGGGAAATTTCTGTCTCGATATCGAACGCGTTTATGTCCTTTTGAATCACAAAAAACAAAGCGTCCCTTTCCACCGGTCCGTCAGAGCCTGTGGAATCGGATAATTTCGCGAGGATCCCCGCCGTTCCCGGCCCCAGGATTTCAGGCGCAAGGCCGTAGGGCCAGCCGTCTGCGTAGGAATATTCGGCTTTATAGCGCATATGCCGCTCCGCCATCGCGCCGGCAAGGGCCTTATCCAACAGCGGGCAGTCCGCCCAGGCGAAATATATAAAATCCCAGCCAACCGAGAGCCTGGAAATTTCTTCCAAAAGGCTGGTTCTCGTCCAGGAAGGCCGAAGCACAGTTTCAACACCAGAGGGAAGATCGGGATAGCCCTTGTCCTGTAGCCCCAAAAGCACGGTTTTTTCTACGGATGGGAAACTGCGGGCGGCGGCAACAGCCAGTGAAAAGGCGCTTTCATTTCCGGTCTGGGTAGGAAGCACTTTTTCAAAAGCTTCTGTTTCAAGGCGGCCTCCGTACAACACACAAAGGGCTTTCATGTTATTGATTATATCGGTATTTTATAATCATGCAAAGAATCGGCGAGCTTGCTGCCTTTGGGACGGCGGTCGCGTGGACAATCGGGGCTCTCTTTTTTGAACAGGGAATAAAACGCATTGGCGTCCTTTCCGTTAACTTTTTCAAAGTGGTATTTGCTTTTGTTCTATTAACTATTACGGCAGCTTCCCTGCGGGGAATGCCCCTGCCGTTTGACGCGACGCCGCACACAGTAATCTTTCTGGCGTTGTCCGGAATAATCGGCTTTGTTGTTACCGATATGTTTCTCTTTACGGCCTACGGCGCTATCGGCCCCAGAACTACCATGCTCATTATGGCGCTTTCCCCTCCTGTAACGGCCGGTATAGCTTACGTCTTTTTAGGCGAAAGCCTTGGCTCATTGGGATGGTTTGGCATGAGCCTGGTTATAATCGGAATTTGCATGACCGTATTCGGCAAACAAAACAGCGTTTCCATCTCCAAAATTAACAAGGTTGACATGCGCGGATACATCTTTGCTTTTATCGCTTCCATAGGCCAATCAATAGGCATGATTTTAACAAAAGCCGGCCTTGGCAGCTACGATCCGGTCTCGGGGACGCAGATTCGCGAGATCGCGGCCATCATAGGATTCGCCTTCGTGGCCCTGGTTTACGACAGGGGAAAGGGGCTGCTAAAAGCGGCGAAGACATTTGGCGGTTTAAAGTTTGTCGCGGCGGGCTCTGTTTTTGGCCCTTTTATCGGCGTTTCGCTTTCGCTTTTTGCCATTCAGCGTATCAGCGCGGGTATTGTAAGCACCCTTATCGGCCTTACCCCCGTTATCATTATTCTGCCTGAAATTCTGCTCCTCAAAAAAAAGATAAAACTTTTGGAGATTGCAGGCGCTGTGGTCGCCGTTATCGGAACGGCAATTTTCTTTATGTAGGGAATACTAATGGACGCAACCGGCAAACTGACAGTTTCCGCCCTCACAGAGCTTATCCGCGAAACCCTTGAAGGGAGCTTCCCTCAAGTCGTGGTAGAAGGGGAGCTTTCCAACTTCCGGCCTTCCAGCACTGGGCACCTTTACTTCACTTTAAAGGATTCCGCCGCTTCCATAAGCGCGATTATGTTCAGAAACCGGATTCGTTCCCTTTCTTTCGAGCCCAGGGACGGAATGTTACTCAGGGTGCGGGGAAGCCTCTCGGTTTACGCACAGCGGGGAACTTATTCCATCGTCGTTGAGGAGATGGAGCGCGCCGGCGAGGGGGACATACTCGCCATGCTGGAAGAGCGCAAACGGAAACTCGCGGCGGAGGGGCTTTTCCGCGAGGAACGCAAGCGTCCCATTCCCCGTTTTCCCGAAACAGTGGGAGTGGTTAGCTCCCCGACCGGGGCCGCGGTGCGCGACATTCTCAACATCCTGAAGCGCCGGGCGCGCGGCATTCGCGTGGTGATTCTCCCCACGCTTGTACAGGGGGCCGAGGCGGGGGAAATTATCGCGCGGCGCATCAGGCAGGCGAATTTCTGGAAGCTGGCGGACGTGCTTATCGTCGGACGGGGCGGCGGCTCCCTGGAAGATCTGCTCCCCTTCTCCGACGAGGTAGTGGTTCGCTCGATTGCCAATTCAAAGATACCCGTGGTAAGCGCCGTGGGCCATGAAATTGACTGGACACTGGCGGATTACGCGGCGGATCTCAGGGCCCCTACCCCGTCGGCGGCGGCGGAACTTGTAAGCGTCAACAGGGAGGAAACCCTGCATATAGTCAGGACGCTTGGCAACGATCTTTGTTCTTCCATAAAAAGCAGGATTGAGCGTATCAGGCTTCTGGCAAAACCTTTCTCTCTTGCCGACCTTGAATACCGTTTCAGAGGCATACTCCAGCCAAGGCTCATGCGCTTTGACGAGGCCAGGGACGCCCTTTTGGAAAACATGCAGGGGAAGACATCAGAGTTAAGGCGTAGGCTGGACTTGGCAAGAACGGGCCTTGAAGCGGCCAGCCCCCTATCCGTCTTACAGCGGGGTTACTCGGTTGTAATGCCGCTTCGCGGCGGTAAGCTTCAGCCTCCCATACGCAGGGCGGAAGATGTAAAACCAGGCGAGACTTTGGTTATCCGGCCCCTTGAGGGCTTGATTACCGCCATCGCGGAAAAAGTAAATCACGGAAAAAATGAATAGCAAGACATAAGGAGATATTATGGCGACAAAAAAAACCGGCGGGGCCAAAAAGACTTTTGAAGAAAGGCTTGAACGGCTGGAGGCTCTGGGAGACGAGATCAGAAAAAGCGATATTCCCCTGGACGACGCAATCAAAGCTTTTGAAGAGGGGATTGTCCTCGCCAGAAATCTGGAAAAAGACCTGGAGAAAATTGAAAGCCGGATTGAAATCCTAATGAACAGCGACGAGGCTGGTTCTGACGAAGTTCCCGATCTTGGCCTGTTTGATGATGAAGAGTAATAAGTTGGAACAGCTAGATATTTACAATACATTTATTTCAATTATCCTCACGCAGAGCTCGCAGAGATCGCAGAGGAAGAAGAAAAGCTATCGAATAACGCTCTTATACTTTGCGCCCTCCGCGCCTCTACCTTCGGTTCTATGGCGTGATGAATTTTGTAAATCAGGCTTGATAAATGTCTGAAGAAAGAAGAATCCAGGTATTGCCTCCAGCCGAAGCGCGCAGAATAGCCGCCGGGGAAGTTATCGACCGACCAGCCGCGCTGGTGAGGGAATTTCTGGACAACGCCATTGACGCCGGAGGGCGGCTTATCGAAGTCCTCATCGAAGAAGGAGGCATTAGCCGGATAGAAGTGGTTGACGACGGCGGCGGCATGGGGAAGGAAGACCTTGAACTCTGCCATCTTGCCCACGCCACAAGCAAGATACGCTGCCTTGACGATCTTAAAACCGCCGTGACTTTAGGCTTCAGAGGGGAGGCCCTTGCGGCGGCGGCGGCGGTTTCCCGGCTGGAGATCCTTTCAAGCCGCGACGGTAGAGAGGCGTGGAAACTTTGCGTAGGGCCGGGAGAAAGAAACCCGCCGAATCTGGAACAGAACCGCAGGGCAAAGGGAACCAGCGTTCGCGCCCTTGGCCTTTACGACACCGTCCCCGCAAGGAAGCGCTTCCTAAAAAGGGCGGGAAGCGAAGGGGCGGCCTGCCGCCAGATCTTCAACGAGAAAGCCCTTGCGTTTCCCGGTATCGCGTTTCGTTTCAGCCAGGACGGAATTCTTAAAAGCTTTCTTCCGGCTGTATCATCCCTGAAAGACAGGTTCAGTCAGATTTTTCTTGAAGAAAGGGAATCTGTTTTTCTGCATGAAATAACCGCGATAGGCAAAGACTTTTCCATTTCCGTAGTGGCAGGTGGGCCTGAACTTTCGCGAAGCGACAGGCGGCTTCAATTTGTATATGCCAACAACAGGCGAATTCAGGATTACTCGCTGCTGCAGGCCCTGGAATACGGCCTTCAGGGCTGGTTCCCGAACGGGACTCACCCTGTCGGCGCGGTATTCATAACGATCGATCCTGCCCTCGCGGACTGCAACATACACCCGGCAAAACGCGAAGTCCGCTTCGCCGATCCCGGAGCGATACACCACGCGCTTAGCTCAGCGCTCAGGGACTTTTGCCGCCACGCAACCTTGGCTGAAAAAACGTCCGAAGTGATAGCGGAAATGGACTTCGCGCCAACGGAGTTGACATCCGACCAAAGCCAAAGGCCGGACCAACGGTCTGTGTTAGACGCCATTTTCGCGGCGGAGGAAGCGGCGCCCTACTCCGCGACGGAGCCAGAGTTGAAGTCCGAACCGGATAAAAGCAAGGCCCGCTATCTGGGGCGGCTTTTTGATCTATTTATTTTGATAGAAAAAAACGACGCCCTTTTTGTCATCGATCAGCACGCCGCCCATGAACGGATTCTTTACGATAAATTTTTAAGCGGAAACATACCAAAGCAGGAACTTCTTGTCGGCATACCCTTCATTACTGAAAGCCAAAGAGACGACAGCTTTCTGGAAGAAAAAAAAGAAGAGCTTGCCAAACTTGGGATAGTAATAAAACGAAACGAAGACGAATGGCTGATTGAAGCCCTGCCTTCAGGCTGGAAGCTTTCGGACAATGAAACGGCGGAAGAAATTCTAAATCTTAAAAACGCAAAGGAAAATCCCGCAGAGCGTTGGGCGGCAACCTACTCTTGCAAAAGCGCCGTTAAGGACGGAGACTTCCTTGACGAAAGAACCGCCCTTGCCCTTGCGGAAGAGGCCCTTGCCCTGCCGGTCAGCCGCTGCCCCCACGGAAGGCCCATCTGGCTAAAAGTAAGCCGCGATGATCTTTTTAAGGCAGTGAAGCGGAGCTAAATTGTATTTCAAAGCCAAATTCGTTATATTATGCCAATGAGCGGCAGTAAAAAACGCCGGACGCCTTTAATCATTTTTTTGTCCATCCTGATTGGAATACCCCTTATAACTGCGGGCATTTCTTTTATCGGAAGAGTAACGCCCGATTCGGTTATTCCAGATTATTTCGATTTCTTCGCAAGCGTTCCCGATCCGGTGCGCCTTGCGGCTAACGTTTTGGATCATGAAAACCTGAACGAGATCCTTGCGCTTGCGGAACTGGCGCCCCTTATTTCGGACTTACACCGGTTAAGGGAAACAGGACTAGCGGAAAACAAATTTCTCCGTTTTGCCGCGAAGGGAAGACTGGACGCCGCATTCTACCAGGATGAGCGGTTCCTTGCAGCCTGGGACTCTGGTGTCCTCTCGCCGCTTATAAAATTTCTTCCGCTTCTGGCGGGAAAGCTCAACATCCCCGGCCTTTACTATGTGAAGGCGGGTAAAAATTCCCGCTTTGAATACCGGCTTGAAAACGGATCGGTTTTCTATATCGGCCCCCACAAAAATCTGCTTGTCCTCTCCAACGACCCTTCGCTTTATGAGTCGGTGATTTCAGGCAGTTCCAAAGGAAGCGGCGTTTTTGGATCTTCCGCCGGAAAGTTTTATAACAAAGATTACGACATCGCCTTCCTTATTTCCCCGAAAGAGCTGGCAAATATCCTTGGGGATTCAGACCCGCAGCTTAAATCGGCGATAAACCTCCTGCAGTTTCCAGGTTCCATAGAAGCGACCCTTTCTATTTTACCAAACGAATTAAAACTACGCCTCTTAACCCCGCTTGAATCTGGCTATAGAACCGAAGGTAGTCAGGCGCTGCAAACGCTTATCGAAAGGAATTCGCAGGGCACGCCGCTTGTAGGCATGATTCCGGACAACGCGCAGTACATGACGGTACTTGCCGCCGGAAACCTAAAAGAACTCTTAAGCGCCGTTTCGGCCATTTCAGCCGGCGCGCCTTCGGGCCCCGATTGGGAGAATACGCTTAGGAGGGTGGACAGCGGCGCGAGAATCGCGGTAGGCATGAACCTTGAAGAACTGCTCTACTCGTGGTCGGGCTCCCAGTTTGCGGTTTACGGTCTTGAAGGAAGGCCGAGCCCGGTAATTGCCATCGAGATACGGGACGAAAAAAAACGCAAAGAGGTTTTTGATAAAGCTTTCAGGTCGATCTTTTTGAACGAGAATATCAATCTCACCCTTAACGGAAGCCGCATCCCGCAGATAGAAACGCCGGCTTTTCTTGCTTCCCTTTTGGCTTTAATGAACATAAATATCCCGTCCCCCTATTACACCGTATATAACAATTACCTTTTCATTTCCGAATCCGCCGAAACCCTGCTTGAGGCAATCACCGCCGTCAGGCACAACGAAGTGCTGCCGAAGCAGGAACTTTGGCGAGCGCTTTCGGAAGACAATTCCGGCCCTTCAAGTTTTACCCTGTATTATTCGCTGGAACATTCGCCTCCGTTTTTTCTCAAAGGCCAGGGCCTGGTACCCTCGATACTAAAGTCTTACCGCCGGGGGCTTGCGCAGCTTCGCTTTGAAAACAACACACTTAATGTTTCTCTGTTTACAATTTCAGGAACAGGAAAAGGCCTGACGTCGGTTCCCGGCTACCCTTTGAATCTACCCCGGATCTCCGCCAATGAAAGAACCGGAAAGCTCCTCTATGCCGTCTCCTCAGGCAAAGACATAAAACTCCTCTTAACCCGCGGGAACACCGTTCTGGCGGTAAATCCCCATAATCCCATTGAAGGCAGCATCAAGGAATTTACTTTTGGCGGCTCTTCCGCCGGCGGTGTTTTTGTAGTACCGGCAGAAGCCGGAAATTACGGGGATGGTGCTGCATGGATAGCCAATTCCCAGGGCAGTGTAAGTCTTGTAAACAAGGAGATGGAAAGCCTTAAAGGTTTTCCAGTCAGCACGGGAATAAGGTTGTCGGCTTCTCCCATATCCTACGGGGGAAAGCTTTTCCTGCCGAGCGAAGACGGCTCTGTTCATACCGTGGACAGCAAAGCTTCGGTAAGCCGCTGGGAAAATGAATTCTCCGCGCCCCTTCGCTCTCCTCCATCCTTTATAGAATTTAAAAACAAAACCTACGCCGCAGTTTACCCGAAAAGTTTCTTCGGTGAAATTTTTCTTCTGGACGCTTCGGACGTTACCCTCAAGTCCTGGCCGGTTCCTGTTTCGGGAATCGCCTTTGGGACGCCGGAACTTTTCATCGCACAGTATCCGGAAAAAACATCCCGCCTCTTTGCGGCTTTTATTACCCAGGCGGGAGATCTCTCGATCTACACCGAAAACGCCGAAGCCTTACAAGGTTTCCCCATAGAACTTGAAGGGGTCTTTTACCTTCAGCCGGTTTTTGACGGAGAGTATCTTTGGGTGATAGAGTCCGGAGGAACGCTTTACCGGATTGGCCTGGATGGGGAAGTATTCAGCCGGAAGATCCCCCGCCTTTCAGTAAAGGAAGACGGGTATATCACTGTCGCGGCGACAGGCAAAGACAAAAAAACCGGCGTCTTTTTTTCAGGCGACGGAAACGCGCTTTACGGGTATTTCAGTAATTTCAGCTCTATCGAGGGCTTTCCCCTGCCTGTCTGGGGTAAGCCGGTTTTCGGCGACTTGAACGCCGACGGGAAAATCGAAGTTGCCGGAATCGGCATGGATAATAAGCTTTATATGTGGCAATTCAGGTAAACGCCGCTGAATTATGGCATTTGCCGGGGAGCGCAAAAAAACGCCCCCTCGAAAGGGGGCTGGAAGACCGCCCATTCCGGTCTTCACCATGGGTCAACCGTTGCCGGTTGCCTATACAATAGTGGGTAGGGCCACGGTTTAATAATACACCCTATCAACCAGCGGATCAAGCTTTTTTTGACCAGCAATTCTCCGTTTGGAAAATAAATGGGGTTCGTGGTAAATTCTTTACTAGCCTACCGTTATCCTGGCCTTCACCGGAGAAGGCGCGCCCTTTTCCACCGAAACCGGCACAGGGGCTGCGTCCGCGGCAATTACCGTGTAAGAACCGGGCAGCAGCACGGAATCCCCTTCGGCATTCACCGTTTCAAAAGCCGCGGCGGTAAGGTCGAATTCCGCCGTGGCAGTCTTGCCTGAGGGGACAAAAACACGGCGGAAAGAACGCAGCGAAAACAGGGGATCGTCCGCCCCCCGCTCGTCTTTAGCAACATATATCTGCACTACTTCTTCCGCGTCCCGCTTGCCGGTGTTGGTCAGCTTTACGAAAGCCTTTACAGGCTTGGTTGACGAAATTGACGGGGCGGAAAGGGTAAGCGAATCGAAACGGAAACTTGTATATGAAAGACCGAATCCAAAGGGGTAAAGGGGCTTTTCCGTCATGTAGCGGTAAGTCCGGCCCTTCATGGAATATTCTTCGTAAGGCGGGAGCTGTTCGGTTGAAGCCGGAAAGGTGATGGGGAGTTTTCCGGATGGGACTACATCGCCAAAGATGATGTCCGCCACCGCTTTGCCGCCCAGCTCGCCGGGGTACCAGGCGAAGATCACGGCGTCGGCGATGTCTTCCGGTATGGCGATTGGACTGCCGCCGGTCAGTACCAGAATCACCGGCTTGCCCGCTTTACGGACTTTCTGTAAAAAGTTAATCTGCCAGGGGGGAAGCTCAATGTAAGTCCTGTCGCCGTTGGAGTCCGAAGCAATGGCGTCTCCTTCCTCTCCCTCAATGGCCCCGTCCAGGCCCATGACGGCGATAATGATGTCCGCGGCGTTTGCCTGGCCGAATTCGGCGTTAGTCATGTTGTTGGCCCCGTACATCAGGCATCCCTGCCGGTATTCCAGATTGATCCCGTACTTGTCCTTAACCTTTTCTGCCAGCCCCTCAAGCACGGTAATAAAACGGGAACTCACCCCGTAATAATTGCCGAACAGAGTATGGGCATTGGCCGCTCCGGGACCGACAACGGTGATCTTCTTGGCGCTGGAATCCAGGGGCAATAGGCCCTTGTCGTTCTTCAATAAAACTATGGATTTCTCCGCCGCTTTAAGGGCAAGCTGCCGGTGTTTCTCGCAGTTGATCACCTTGCGGTCGAGCTTGTCGTATTTACCTTTTCCGGCGGGATCAAACATCCCCAGCTTGAAGCGGGTACGCAAAACCCGGCCGAGAGCGGTGTTGATCGCTTCCTCGGTTACCAGGCCCTTTTTATGGGAGACGGTAAGCATAGGATAGGTACAGCCGCAGTTAAGGTCGCAGCCTGAGTTCAGGGCAAGGGCCGCTGATTCTTCCGGCGTTGCCGTTACCTTGTGGTGTTCGTGGAAGTCGCGTATAGCCCAGCAGTCAGAAACTACATGGCCCTTGAAACCCCACTTGCCGCGAAGTATATCTTTCAATAAATAATTACTGCCGCAGCAGGGCTCGCCCAGGGTGCGGTTATACGCGCCCATTACAGATTCAACGCCCCCCTCGACCAGCGCCTTGAAGGCGGGCAGATAGGTTTCAAAAAGGTCTTTTTTTGAGACAACCGCGTCAAAAGTGTGGCGGAATTTCTCGGGGCCGGAATGGACGGCGTAATGCTTGGCGCAGGCGGCAAGCTTAAGGTTTTCCGGATCGTCGCCCTGCAAGCCCCGTACAAAAGCAAGGCCGATGCGGCTGGTAAGGTATGGATCTTCGCCGTAGGTTTCCTGGCCGCGGCCCCAGCGCGGGTCGCGGAAGATATTGATATTCGGCGTCCAGAAGGTCAAACCCCAGTACTGGCCCCTGTTTCCCATTTTGATAGCTTCGTTGTATTTGGCCCTCGCTTCATCGGAAATCGCGTCCGCTACTTCTTCGATAAAGCCCTCGTCAAAAGTCGCAGCCAGCGCGATAGCCTGGGGGAACACCGTGGCGATACCGGCCCGCGCGACCCCGTGCAGGCACTCGTTCCACCAGTTATATTCGGGTATACCCAGGCGTGGGAGCGCCACGCTGGTGTAACTTAACTGGGACACCTTCTCTTCCAGTGTCATTTGGGAAATTAGCTCATTAATTCTGACTTCACGATCCATTTATTGCTCCTTTAGGCTATATTAAAAAATCATTGGCTTTGGGTCAATATTTCACAGGGACGGCGTTATTCCAGCTTCTATTTTATGTCGAGGTTCATTATTTCGGGCCTTACAATGGGCGGAGTGAAGGAATAGGTTTTTAAGGGCGGCCTAAGAACGAAGCAGGCATAAGTGTCTGTCACCGCTTTCCTCTGTTTCCGGTTCCGGTTCCGGAAGTTGACAAAAACAGCGTATCATATATATTGAATATTGGAGGCATTCTATGGCTTGTCAAAAAAGACATTTCTACTGGTTGTTGCTTTCGTGTGTTTTACTGACGGTGTTCTCAGGATGCGCGTCAAAAACACCTATCACGAAAACAATTATTGAAGATATTGCCAGGCCTGATGTCAATAGAAAACCCGAAGATTTTCAGTATTATATATCTAAAAAAATCACTCTTATATTAAATCAAGCTAAGTTTCCATTAAAAGTTGAAGAAGGTATGCTCAAAGAAGAAACGAATAAAATACGTAAGCAAATTACTATCCCGATAAATTTACAGGGAACAGTACAATCCGCTGTAAAGAAAGGCGATGACTATTTGCTGGAAGTTGGATTTGAGAAAAATAATCGGGATTGTCTTATTTGGTTCAGCCAAAAGCCCACAGGAAATGATGAAAAATATTATCTTCGTTTTGATGACGAGCAAAAATTTACCATAAAATATGGAGATGACGAGTATACCGTACATTTTGATGATAATAGCCTCCCCTTCTTGTTGATAGAAATGAAACAAAGTTACACAGAAAAATCAGAAACAAGAACGGCAAGAGGGTGGAAACTCGGTGAATAAAAAGCCCGTCTTTTACCTCTGAAAATTATACATATCAATCAGAATATTGTTGACAGTAGTTCTGTACCCATTAATATTTTTCGTTACCCAAACAGGAAATAATTGATCCAGAGTTCGATATTTTCCGCGATTCTTTTCAACTCTTTTTAAACGCGCCTGATCAACCGCTGGGTACCTTAGGCCTGTTGGGCTCGCATAGTATTTCAATTGCTGGATATGAACCCTGATTCCGAGCTCCATTGACTGGAAAGTGGCCTTCTCTTTTGGCCGCTTAATATTATGAAGGTCGCCATAATTATTAGTATATAAACAATCCCGATTTTTCAGAAAATTTGTTCCTTCGCACATCTGGGCTATGGCTATGTCATGGTTTACACCTTCCTTCCCGGCTTCAACAATGTAGGTGCAGACAATGGCTTCAATCCTGTTGGGAGTTAAAACACCAAAATTTTTGGATTGAATATACCTAACTATACTGTCCGAAGACAATACACCGTCTGCAATGATATACCTGCTTTTCGCCTGTGGCGGTGGCGGCGGCGGTGGCGGCGGTGGCGGCGGTGGCGGCGGTGGCGGCGGTGGCGGCGGTGGCGGTGGCGGTGGCGGTGGTGGCGGCGGTGGCGGTGGCGGTGGTGGTGGCAGCGGTGGTGGAACAGTTTCCTGTGGGGCGGATGAAATATTCCTGTACATTGGATTGATATTGTCTTTATAATCCATAAAAATGCACAAGTATGGATATTTTCCATCAACGCTTAGAGTGGAATTATCTAAAGAGTCCACTACACTAACAAGAACAAAACAGTCGGTTTCTATCTCCCTCTCAAAATTTAACATAACATCTTTTTTTTCACCAGGAAAAGAAATTGTGAAACTTTCCTTACCTTTTGGATAAGAGGTATATTTTATAAACTCTCCCCTGACTGTACTTTGTATTTCGCTATACATTTTGTCATTCGTCTCATTGACGACGAGTATACCTTCATCACGAATATTAAATGATCTTGGAATATTTTCCAAAAGTTTAAGAGGCGCAGAAAGATAATAAGCCAATTCTCCGAGCTTGCTCACTCCGGCTTTATTGGCGATTTCCCAGGCGATTTCCCAGGTAATAGGCGTGAGCCGTTCCGTATGAGCCTTCAGTTCAGCATTTTTAAAACTCAACCTTTCGATCTCACGTATAAGTTCGTTATTGGCATATTTAAAAGCGCCATATTGAATACAACTTGAAAACGTAAATCCCATTAGAATTACAAGACCAAAAATTAAACGCTTCAATAAACGCTTCACTATAAACTCCTTCAATTTAAATACACCTTCTATTAAAAATAAAAGCAATATTGTTACTTTCATAATTCATTTGAGATTTCAAGTATTTATTTTAAGTATCTATTGATAAAATAATTTTTGTCAAGTGCGCGAATAACCAATAAATTTTTAATCAAAATTTTCATGAAGCTGCAAAATAACACTATATATAGCGATAAAGTAATTACAGGCCCCATATATGGTTTACTTCAAACAATCCAGATATTGACAAAAACAACGTATCATTTATATAATATCTCAGCAATTTTTGGGGGAGGGATATTTGGAGGTGTTTCATGGCATGTCAAAAAAGATATTCCTTCTGCTTGTTGCTCCTATCGAGTGTTGTACTGACATTATTTTCAGGATGCGCGACAAAATATAGACCGCCTGCTCCGGTAAGGCCCAAACCTCCTGCTACAAACGAGTCCAGACCCATCCCTGTCACAAAAGGCATTATTAGTAGAGTTAATGAGGACGATCAAAAAAAACCGAAACCAAAAGATTTTCAATATTATATATCCAAAGGAATTACTCTCAGATTGGTAAAATTGAAGGAACAATTTACGGTTGAATCGGGGGAACTCATAATAACAAAGCAGACAAAACGCGAACAAGTTACTCTCGAAGAAAATTTACCCGGATTAATATATGCCGAGGCACCAAGGACAGATGACAAGGGATATTTGCTGGAAGTTCATTTTGAAGAAAAATTTCCGGATTGCTTTATTAAATTTCATCAATTGCTTTCCGGAGATGATGAATATTATCATCTTCTTTATGACGATATTAAAAACAAAACCATAAAGTATGGAGATGATTATTATACTGTAACTATTGATGGTATAGATCCTGTAGACCCCCCAATCTTGTTGATAAAAGTGAAATCAACTGATATATCGGAATCAGACACAAGAAAGGCAAGCGGGATAAAACTTCCTTGATAACAGTGAACTGCTTTATTTTTTTGAGGGGGATAATGGAGACATTTTATGGCCTTTAAAAAAAGATATTTCTATTTGTTGCTCCTATCGTGTGTTGTACTGACTGTGTTTTCAGGATGCTATAGTGTTCTCACAAAGAGAGATCTCACAAAGAGAGATTTTAAAGAGCTTGAAAGTAACCCCCCCATTGATAAATACGGAGAACGGAAAGAGCCGGAAAAACCGGAAGATATTCAGTATTATATCTCTACGAAAGTTACTCTTAAATTATGTTCAAAACCCTCAGTATTAACAGTTGATTATTCAGGGAACCTCATAAAAAAGAATTGGAGAATACGTGAGCAAGTTACTATCGAGAGTAATGAGAAAGGAAAACTCCTGTCCATGGATAAGAATGGATACCTGGTAATTGGATTTGAAGAAAATAATCCGGAATATTTTCTCAGGTTTGGTCAATTGTTTGACGGAGACGACGAAAAATATTATCTTATTTTTGATGACAATCAAAATTATACCATAACGTATGGAGATGGTGTTTATGATGTATATTTTTTCGGCGATGACTTTCCCCATTTGGAGATAAAAACGAAAGAATTACCTTTAAGATATAATGATATAAGACAGGCACCCGGGTGGCCTGTCTTTAGATATAGATAAAGAATTAAACACCGTCTTTACTTTTATTAATGTTTTGCTATGGCAGGCGTAGGTGTCTGTCACCTGCCATAACGTTCAGGTTTCTTTGATATTGTACTTCTTCCTGAAGCGCTCGATACGTCCGGCGGTATCCACCAGCTTTTGCTTGCCGGTAAAGAAGGGATGACAGGCGGAGCAGATTTCCACCTTTATATCCTTGACGGTAGAGCGGGTTTCTATTACGTTTCCGCAGGCGCAGGTTATCTTTGTCATCTCGTACCTGGGATGAATCTTCTCTTTCATACTAGTACACTCCTCGGTTAGTCAACAGCGGCTGTTCCGGTGTTCATTGAACGCAGGAACGCTTCATTATTCTTGGATTTTCTCATCTTGTCAACCAGCAGCTCGATGATTTCAACGTCGTCCATCGGGTTAATTACCTTCCTGAGCACCCAGATCTTCTGCAATTCCTCTTCGGAAAGCAGAAGTTCTTCCTTTCTTGTGCCGGACTTTTTGATATTTATCGCGGGGAACAGCCTGCGATCGGAAATACGCCTGTCAAGGTTAATTTCCAGGTTGCCTGTGCCCTTGAATTCCTCAAAAATCACCTCGTCCATGCGGCTGCCCGTCTCGATAAGGGCGGTCGAAATGATGGTCAGGCTCCCCCCCTCTTCGATATTGCGCGCGGCCCCGAAAAAGCGTTTAGGCTTGTTCAGCGCGTTTGAATCAACGCCGCCTGAAAGGATCTTTCCGGATGTCGGAACAGTCTGGTTATAGGCCCTGGCAAGGCGCGTAATGGAATCCAGCAGGATCACCACGTCTTTTTTGTGTTCCACAAGGCGTTTTGCCTTTTCCAGCGCCATTTCCGTAACCTGCACATGGCGGCTGGCCTGCTCGTCAAAGGTCGAGGAAATCACCTCCGCCCGGACGGTGCGCTCCATGTCTGTTACTTCCTCGGGGCGCTCGTCAATTAGGAGCACGATAAGGTACACTTCCGGGTGGTTTTTTGTAATGGCATTGGCGATTTTTTGCATCATAATGGTCTTGCCCGTCCTTGGGGGAGCCACGATAAGCGCCCTCTGGCCTTTTCCTATGGGGCAAAAAAGGTTGATGATCCGCTCGCTTACACCGTCGGTGACGGTTTCAAGGTCGAGTTTTTTGTCCGGGTAAAGGGGCGTCAGGTTGTCGAAGGGAATCCGGTTCTGGGCGACGGTCGGATCGTCGTAGTTTACAGTTTCAACCCGGAGCATGGCAAAGAAGCGCTCGCCTTCCTTGGGGCTGCGGATCTGGCCGTAAACGGTATCCCCCGTCTTAAGCGCGAAGAGCCGTATTTGGCTGGGGCTTATGTAAATGTCGTCCGGGCCGGGAAGATAGGAGTTTTGAGGGCTTCTTAAAAAGCCGTAGCCGTCCGGGAGTATTTCCAGGGAGCCGTAAGCGTAAATTATGCCTCCCCTTTCCGTATGGGTTTTTAGAAGCGTGAAGATGATTTCCTGTTTTTTAAGCGAAACCATGTCGTCATGGGAAATGTTATAGACCGTCGCCAGTTCCCGAAGATCCATCATGTTAAGGCGGATAAGCTCGTTTATTGTCAGCCTTGGCTTGCCGTAATCCTGATCCAGGCGCGGCTCCGGCCTGCCGTAAATATCCGGCATGGAAGGCAGCCTTGGCAGGGACGTCGGGGGGCCGTTGAAAGGCAGGGGAATTTCACGGACTGGCGGCGGTATCACCGGCTCTGCCTGCCGGCTTCTGGCGCGGATAACCACCGTTTTAGAGCCGTTTCGAGTCTGCGCGGCATCTTCCCCGGAAGACGCTTCATCCTGGGACTGGCTCTCTTCGGTTTGGGTTTCTTCCGCCGATAATTCGACCGGTTTCAGCTCCTTCGATTGCGGCTGTTCCGGTTTTGACTCTTCCGGCTTTGCTTCGTCGGGTTTTGACTCGCCCGCTTGCAAATCGGCGGATACTTCATCTTTAACTATTGGTTTTCGGCCTCTCCTGAGTAATGCCATGCGTTAACTCCAATATCTTTTCCAAAACTTCTTTAAGCGCGGCTTTCGCCGCGGCTTCACGCACTTCGTTTCGGGAACCCGAAAAGCGGAACAATTTCGCCCCGGATTGTACCCCGTTTTCGCCGCTTTTTTCGGCAATTCCTATCCACACGGTCCCTACCGGCGTCTCAGAGCCGTCACCGGCCGGACCGGCCAAACCGGTAATCGAAAAAGCCAAATAAGCTCCACTTTTTTTTAATGCGCCCTCGGCCATCGCCAGCGCCGTGCCGCAGCTTACGGCCCCTTCTTTTTCCAGGAGTTCCCCGCTCACCCCCAGCATCCTGACTTTCGCGTCCGCGCTGTAGGTAACAAAGGATCCCCAAAAAACCCTGGAAGCCCCGGGAACACGGGCAATTAAATCCGCGGCGAGGCCGGCAGTACAGGATTCCGCCGCCGCTATGTTCTTTCCGCCTGCGGCAAGCAGCCTTACAATTTCTCTGGCTGCCTGAGGAACCTTAAGGTTCTTTGGAACCTTTTGGTTCCTACGCATTGGTTCTTTGCAGCTCGGCCTTTATTTCTTCCGTGGGACGCGAGAAAATTTCCACGTCCTTGCTGATTCCTGTCATGCTGCACTGGCCTTCAAAAAGAACCCCGTCCGCGATGCGCAGCCTGGCCGCCGTTAAATCCCCCTTGACTTCGGCCCCGGGGAACAAATCTATCTTATCAACGGCGTGAACGGCGCCCACAACGGTTCCGTAAACGACAAGGGACGCTACCGATATGTGATCCGCTTCCACTACGGCGCCCTTGTCAACAATAAGGTCGCCTGTCGCCTGTATGGTTCCCTTGAATTTCCCCTGGATGCAAAGAGGCTCCTTAAAAATCAAAAGGCCGTTAAAACTGGTACTACTTCCAAAGACCACAAGCTGAGACGAGTCTTTCTTTCTGCCTTCGGTCTTTATCATCAAAACCGTTTACCCTTCATTTAAATTATTGCGAATCTGACTTTCCAGCATGGAAAGCAGAATTTCGCCCTTCTTTAGCTTATCCCATTCGGCAATGGTTTTTTCAATTCTTGCGTCCAGCTCCGCCACATGCTTGCGGACTCTTTTTGACTCATCACAAACCGCCTGAAACAGCTTTTTCTGATCTTTATCGTCTTCATCATTTTTCAGGCCCAACTGGTTAATGGCGTTATCAAGCTGGTCTATGCTTTTAACAAAATTCAGCAGATGGGCTTTTATATCCGAGGAAAGCTCTTCCGCCAGTGAAAGACGGGACTCCCTTACCACAATCTGCGCGTAAAGCTCCCTGTTCCTCAGTACCGCCCTGATCCTCGCCAGAACTTCGGAAAAATTAAACGGTTTTGTAATGTAATCGTCCACCCCAAGTTCAAAACCTTCTATTTTGTCTTTCACGTCATCCAGGGCGGAAAACATAATTATCGGAATATCCCTGTATTTGGGATCGCTTTTCATTATTTTGGTTACTTCCCAACCGGTCATATTGGGCATGATATTATCAAGAAGGACAAGATCCGGCAGAAAGCGTTTAACCTTGTCCAGGGCTTCCTTTCCGTCGGTTGCTTTTTCAACGGAAAAACCCAGCTTGGAAAGCATGACTTCAAAGAAATCCAAATTAATCGTTTCATCGTCTACAATCAGTATCTTTTTATTAGTATTCATTAAACACCTTCTTTCCGTATTATATATAGAATCACACCGACAATCAACACCAAAAAAGCCGCGATAGTGAAAGCAATACCGAGATAATCCCCAAAGCGCGTATAGAGTGTCAATGGCGTTACAATGGGGACTTCAGCGTTTACGAAGCTCTCGGTAAAGGGCTCCGCCATGGCCAGTATTTTGCCGTTAGGATCAATCGCGCAGGTTTGCCCCGAAGCGGTTGCCCTTACCATAGACCGCCGGTTTTCCACCGCCCGAAAAACCGCCATTGAAAGATGCTGCATTTGGGCAGGTACGCTCGCCGACCAGGCGTCGTTAGACATATTAACAATCAGCTCCGCGCCGTTCAGCACGAAATCGCGGGAAAGGTATCCGAACGTATCTTCAAAACAAATCGGCGTGGAAAATTTGACGCCTGCGGCCTCAAAAACCGTGGCTTCCTTTCCTTTTTCCCAAAAATGGGTATCCGCGTTTATGAGGGCGTTGTAGATCCACGGGAGCTGTTTTTCGTACGGAAAATTCTCGGTAAAGGGCACAAGGTGGAGCTTTCGGTAAATGGTCTTGATCTGGCTGCCTTCAAAAAGCATTGCCGCGTTGTAATCCACGCGGTTGTCCCACGACGGGTTTATCGAAGGGTCTTTTCTTGCGTCATCGTTGCCTATTACAAAAGGAACGCTTTTCTTATCCAGATAATCCAGAAGCTCCCTTACCAGCGCCCAGGAGTTTGCGTCATCCCTAACGGTCATGTGCCAATAAATTCTGGGAACAAACGCCGTCTCCGACCAAACCACGAGATCGGTATCGGGATGAAGGGCCAGAGCTTCATCGGAAAGGCGGCATAAAATCCTGAAATCGTTGCGGTACTCCGCAAGTTCCTGCGTCGCGTTAGGGGCCCTGGAAGGTATCCAGGGGTCGGTATTATACTGAATCAGCGTGGCTTTAAACCGGCGTTCCCCCGAGTAATTTATAGGCGAAACAAAACCGTAAACCAGCGAAGCCGCAAGCGCTGCCAGCCAGATAGCGGACGGCAGCCATTCGCGCCGGAAAAAAGCCAAAACGCCGCGTCCTAATCCCGCCTCGCCTATGGCTGCGGCCAGAGCTGCGGAAGGAAAGACCACAAGGGCCGAAACACCCCACACGCCGGTTATATCCGCTATTTGTATCACCGGAAGGAGGTTCCACTGGGAATAGCCTGTGATGCCGTAAGAATAAGCCAAAAAGCCCTGCACTCTGAGGTACTCAAAAGCCATCCAGCACAGCCACTGAACTATATAACCCCGGCGCGGAAAGGCAATCAGCGCCAGGCGCAGAACCGGAAAAAGCAGCGCCAGGTAAATCATATAAATGGAGCCTACTATTAAACCCGCCAGCGGATGGAAAACACTAAGCCAATAGTTAAAAAGGCCATAAGCGGCGTAGCCGTAAAAAGCGCCCCATAAAAAGGAAAGACCGATACTGCTGCGGCGGATCACCCAAAAAACCGGTACATAAGCGATCCACGCCAAAAGAGGGAGCCCGTTTTGAAAAATAAGGTTGGGAAAAGACGCCGCAAAGAGGATCGACGCGGCGACCAAAGCGGCAAGATTAACCAAAGAAGCTCTAGCAGCCCTTACCATCTAATTCTTTACATCCTTCCTATAACAATTCTTAAGAATTTTTACCACGAACCATCACGAACCATCACGAACCATTGGAGAGAATGGGGAATAGAAAACCTCACTCCCTGTTTTGTTCGTGTTGGTTAGAGTGGTTAGTGGTAAATTCTTTGAAAAATTTCGGTGTTCCATAGTGCTAAGAGCCTTCTTCGTTTTCGCCAGGCTTTTCATCCTGTATTGTTCCTGGCAGGTTCCAGACTTCCTGCTTTAATTCTTTTCCGGACCTGAATGAGGCAATTCCATGAGAACTAACCGACAGAATCTCGCCGGTTTTTGGATTCCGGGCTTTCTCCCGTCCCTTTCGAATTTTAATTTCAAAAGTACCGAAACCCCGCAACTCAATTACCTTACGGGAAATAAGCGCCGATTTTAGCTCTTCAATGAACAAATCAACTATATCCCGTACTACCTTACGTTCTACCTTGATCCTCTCATAAATGGCGTCAACAATTTCCGCTTTGGTTATTTTATTCAAGCCGCCTTGCTCCACTTACGCTTTCGGAAAGATCCGCCGACTCGCACACAGGGCGCGCCCTGCGTGCTCGGACCGAAGGTCCGCGGTTTTCTCCGGTATCGACGTGAAATTACAGATCTGCTTTGATTGGGGCTTTAATTGTATTGATTGAATTGAAGAGCCGCTGCATCCTTGATTTTTTCCGGCCCGCCGCGTTCTTTTTAATGATCCCTTTCTGGGCGGCGGTATCTATCTTCTTTATCATATCCTTCAAGGCGGTTCCAGCCTCGGCTATCTCTGCCGCGTTATTTCCCGATTTTTGAGCCAGCAACACAAATTTCTTTGCGCTGGTTCTGACTGAAGATTTTACGGACTTGTTCCTCAATCTTCGTTCCTCGCTCTGCCTGTGCCGCTTTTCAGCAGACGACTTTTTCTTTGCCAAATGAATCCCCCAATGTCAATTTTTTTCCGCCACTCCGGAAGTTCTATTTAAATTCCGAAGGCCGCCGTTCAACGCGCTTGCACTTTTCACATTCAGCCTGATTTTTTACTTTACCGTTTTCGAAGATCGTCTTCATTTTTACCTCGCCCCCGCACGAACAATAAAATTTCTGCGTGGCGCTTGATGTACGTGAGTTTTTACTGGCCTGTCCCATGGTATCTCTCCTTGCTTAGAAAATACTATAATTTGTGTCCCAATGTCAATGCTGGTCAAACATAATCAGGGTAACAGGATCTACAATAAACCATCCTATAAACCAGCCTGAGGGGGCGTGCGGAAACGCTTGTAGAGTCCGCTTTCGCAACCGCCCAGCGCTTATATTACTAAGCGCATTATGAAAATTCCATGTTTGTCTAAGCGCTGGGCATTTTTTACACTTTAAGGCTAACCGTTTTTCCATCGTTTGCTCAAGCGGAGAATTCCAAATGTTTCCGCACACCCGCACGCCCCCTCAGGCCGACCTATTGTGGTATTTGGCAACAGCACATACCCTGTTTCTTATAAAAATTGTAATACGGCAAAGAAGTAAATGCTGTTGCCTTGTTGCTCAGCGCGGGAATAGTTGCTATCCTTACCCCTAGAATATATGTCTGTAACCCAAGGTTTAGCCGATAAAATAACGCCGAAAAGCCCGCTTTATATGCAATTGCTGTTTACAGCCTTCGCTTTTGCGATAATGGTTATCCTAAGTTACGCTTTAGTGAACGGAATTGTAAGGGAGAATCTGGTACGAAACGCGGAAAACATACTCGATCTTACAGAAGCCAGGATAAATACCGACCTGACGGAAACCAGGGCGACACTGGGCGACTATTCGCAAACCATACGCAGTATGATCAAGAACGGTGAGGGCGCCGACAAACTGCAAAGTTACACCAGTGAGATATCCGAATATCTGCGATTAAGGGAAAACGGCAGGCTGAACATTAACGGCTTTTACGGTTATATAGAAAACCTTCCTGACGGGCCTGTATTTATCAACGGCCTGAATCTGGCTCCGCCGAGCGGCTATTTACCCATAGATCGTCCCTGGTATAAAATCGCCCGCGCGGCCGGCGGCGAAATCGCCGAAACGCCTCCCTATACCGATGCGATAACAGGCGAAGTCATTCTGACTTATTCATGCTGTATTTATAACAATCAAGGCGGGTATTTGGGCGTCGTCTGTATTGATGTCCGGATTGACTACATCGGGGAGCAGGTTGTTAGTACGGCCCTTACCAAAGACGGTTACGGGTTTTTGGCTGCCGGGGATCTGACCTTTCTTGCCCACCCCAATCCGGACTATATAGGGAAGAAAATGTCCGACCCGGATGTTCCCATTTCAGTCATGGTTGATGAATTGCTGACGAAAGGAGGAATTTCTGAAGCTCCGTTAATAAGCTGGAAAGGCGAAAAAACCATCGGCTTTATCCGAAAACTTCCAAACGGCTGGTATTTGGGCCTTTTTGCGCTAAGAAATTTCTATTACCAAACCGTTACCGACATGGCCGTGATCCTCAGTTTATTGGGCACGGCGCTCGCGGCGATACTAATTTACATCCTGACCGGCCTTGACGCCGCCAGGACTAAATCGGACGAGGAAAGCAGGCATAAGAGCGTCTTTTTGGCCAACATGAGCCACGAAATACGCACACCCATGAACGCGATAATCGGCATGACCACGATAGGAAAGTCAGCTCCGGAAACAGATCGCAAAGACTATTGCTTTACGAAAATACAGGACGCCTCGAACCACCTGCTTGGCGTAATCAACGATATTCTGGACATGTCCAAAATTGAGGCCAACAAGTTTGAACTCTCACCGGTAGATTTTAATTTCGAGAAGATGCTGCAGCGGGCGGTGAACGTTGTCAGTTTCCGCATTGATGAAAAACAGCAAAAATTCTCGGTACACATCGATCAGGGGCTGCCAAAAGCGCTGGTAGGAGACGACCAGCGTATCGTCCAGGTCATCACTAATTTATTGGGAAACGCGAACAAGTTTACGCCCGAAGAAGGTTTCATAAGCCTTAGCGCGCGCTTAATGGAAAGAGAAAACGATCTCTATACCGTACAAATTTCGGTAACAGACTCGGGGATCGGCATTAACGCCGAACAGCAGGCAAAACTGTTCCGGTCTTTTGAGCAGGCCGAATCCGGCACAACGCGAAAATACGGAGGTACGGGCCTGGGCCTTGCGATTTCCAAAAACATAGTGGAAATGATGGGCGGCAAAATCTGGGTTCAGTCCGAAGGAGGAAAGGGCTCAACCTTTGCATTTACGGTCCGGCTCCGGCGGGGCTCGGAGAAAAAACAGGAACTCCTTTCAGCCGATATAAACTGGAAGAACATCCGTCTAATGGCGGTAGACGACGACCGGGATGTTTTGTCGTATTTCAACGATATTATGCAAAGGTTCGGCGTATCCTGCGATACGGCCATAAGCGGGGAAGAAGCGCTTGCCCTTGTGACACAGAACGGAGACTATCATATCTACTTTGTGGACTGGAGAATGCCGGGTATGGACGGCATACAACTTACGTATAAGCTTAAAGAGCGTGCGTCGGAAAACTCAGTAGTAATAATGATATCCGCCGCCGAATGGACAAAGGTTGCGGACGAGGCTAAAAAAGCCGGGGTGGACAAATTCCTTTCCAAGCCCCTTTTCCCGTCATCCATTGCGGATATAATAAACGAATGTCTGAGCATAGACAGACGGCATATGCAGGAAGCGCAAACGGATATAGCGGGTATCTTTTCGGGGCGGCGGATACTTCTTGCGGAAGACGTGGAAATAAACCGCGAGATTGTACAGGCGCTGCTTGAACCGTCAAAACTCGAGATAGACTGCGCGGAAAACGGCCTGGAGGCCGTGCGTATTTTCGGTGAAGCGCCGGAAAAATACGATATGATCTTCATGGACGTACAGATGCCCGAAATGGACGGCTATGAGGCAACGCGCCGCATCAGGGCGCTGGACACGCCGAAAGCCAAAACCGTCCCGATTGTGGCCATGACCGCCAACGTGTTTCGTGAGGATATCGAAAAGTGTATAGAGGCGGGCATGAACAGCCACGTAGGAAAACCGCTGGATTTCAATGAAGTTATGAAGAAGCTGCATACTTATCTGCCAAAATAATGGGAATATTATTGCCCGTAATACGCGTCGGGCCCATGCTTGCGTTCCCAGTGCTTTCTGATAATGTAGTCCGGTAGCGGCTTTGCACCCGGATCAATTCTCAGGGTTAATAGGGCCATCTTGCAGATTTCTTCCAGAACAGCGCCGTTGTACACCGACTGGGCGGCGCTGCTCCCCCAGGCAAACGGCCCGTGTCCGGCAACAAGTACCATTGTAACATGAGCGGGGTTTAACCTGCCTTTCCTGAAATGCTCCACAATGAGCTTTCCGGTTTCAAGCTCATAGTCGTTTATTAACGCCTGCTCGCTTATAAGATCCGTGCAGGGAATTTCCCCGGCGACCTGATCCGCGTGGGTCGTGCCAAAAACAGGAACGCTTTTTTTTGCCTGAGCCCAGGCGACAGCGTACGGCGAATGTGTGTGGGTAATGCCTTTAATGCCGGAGCCTGGCGTATTTTGCGAAAATTCGCGGTAAAGCGCCTGGTGGGTTTTGGTGTCCGAAGAGGGCTTTAACTTCCCTTCGACTATTCTGCCTTCAAGATCAACAAGCACCATTGACTCGGGCTTAAGCTCTTCGTAAGGGACGCCGGACGGCTTTATGGCAAAAACAGCTTTTTCAGGATCAAAGGCGGAAACGTTGCCCCAGGTATAAATCGCAAGATTCCGCTTTTGAATTTCAAGGTTTGCCTGGAAGGCTTCTTCCCGCAGGGTTTTATACGCGTCCATGAATTAGCGGCCCGACCAGTAAGCTTCGCTCCAGCGAAGTTCATCCCTGAGCCTGTCCGGCTTTGTATCGCGCCCGATTAAGACAAACTCAATGCCGCAGATCTCCGCCCAATCCCTGAAATACTCAGGCGTCAAAGCGGTGGTATAAACAGAGTGGTGAGTCCCGCCGGCGAGAATCCAGGCTTCGGCGGCGCAACTCAAACTCGGATAAGGTTTCCACAACGCCCTGGCTACCGGGAGCTTTGGCATTTCCTTTTCTATTTTGATGGTCTCGATTTCGTTTACGATCATCCTGAAGCGATCGCCAAGGTCAATGAGCGTTGCCAAAACAGCCGGGCCGGGGGCGGCGTCAAATACCAGACGGGCGGGATCACCTTTGCCGCCGATTCCCAGGGGATGCACCTCGAGGCGGGGCTTTGCTCCGGCTATCGAGGGACATATTTCCAGCATGTGGGCGCCAAGGGCGGCTTCCTTACCGCTCTCAAAATGGTAGGTATAATCTTCCATAAAGGAGACGCCGCCTATTATCCCCGAGGCCATTACTTTGGCGCAACGGGTAAGCATAGACTGCTTCCAGTCGCCTTCCGCGCCAAAACCGTAGCCCTGTTCCATGAGCCGCTGGGCTGCAAGCCCCGGAAGCTGCGGCAGGCCGTGAAGGTCCTGGAAGGTGGTAGTAAAAGCCCCCGCGTCCTCTTTTTCAAGCATTTCTTTTAAGGCAATTTCAATTTTCGCCTGTTCAAGCATCGCGGTTCTGGCCTTTCCCGGCTGGGCAAGGCCGACGGCTAAATCGTAAGCGGCGGCGTATTCTTTCGCGAGGGCTTCCGCCTGAGCATCGCCGACACTGGCGTACCTTTGCGCCAGCTCGCCGATGCCCCAGGTGTTTACCTGCCAGCCGAATTTCAACTGGGCCTCGACCTTGTCGCCTTCGGTCACAGCCACTTCCCGCATGTTGTCGCCCAGGCGCAGTACCACCTTGTTCATGCCGTCCATGCGGGCCGCGGCGGCTCTCATCCATACGCCCATGCGGCGGCGTACTTCGCTGTCCTGCCAGAAACCTGCCACCACCTTGCGCGGAAGCCTCATGCGGGCGTGGATATGGCCGTGCTCCCTGTCCCCGTGCGCCGACTGGTTAAGGTTCATAAAATCCATGTCTATGGAAGCCCATGGAATATCGCGGTTAAACTGGGTATGCAGGTGTAGCAGAGGTTTACTATTAATTGCCAAACCTTGTATCCACATCTTTGAAGGAGAAAAGGTGTGCATCCAGGTTATGATCCCGGCGCAGGATCCGGCGGCGTTTGCCTCTTCAAAAAGGCCGCGGATTGCCTGCGGCGTTATGGCTGTGGGTTTTAATACCACCTTGCCGGGAAGCAGCGGATCCTTGTTGAACTCGTCCGCCATAACACGGGCGTTCCCGGCGACCTGTTTTAAAGTCGCGTCTCCGTAAAGATCCTGGCTTCCGACGATAAACCAGAATTCAAACTTTTTAAGATCGATAGATTGCACCATAAATTGCCCCCATAATTTGTTTATAGAAAATTTTCCACAGCGGCCCGCTCTATTTTTAGACCAGCCGAATACCTTTCCATGAATTTTTTAAAGCCCCGCACATCCAGAGGATCCGGCTCAACCATGTAGCCTTTCGCGTTTCTAAATACTTTTTCCGCAAGGAATTTTTCAAGCGACAGGCCCTTTGGCTCCTGCAGCATAAAAGCCGCAAGAAGCGCGATACCCCAGGCCCCGCCTTCCCCGGCTGATTCCATCACGGACACGGGCGTATTGAGGGCTCCGGCCATCAGCTTCTGCCCCACGCCCTTGGTTTTGAAAAGGCCGCCGTGGCCCAAAAGGTTGTCCAGGCGTATATGTTCTTTCTCAGTCAACATATCCATGCCCAGTTTCAGGGTAGCCATCGTAGAGAAAATAAGGTTACGCATAAAATTTGCCAGGGTAAAATTGCTCTCCTGGGAGCGTACAAACAAAGGGCGGCCCTGTTCAAAACCGGTAGTGTGTTCGCCGGAATAATAATTGTAGGACAAAAGGCCTCCGCAATCGTCTTCCCCTTCCAGCGCCTTAAAATACAGGGCGTCGTACAGGGCAGGCTTTTCAATTTTCGCACCGGCGAGATCCGCCAATTCTCTGAACAGCTTTACCCAGGCGTCAAGATCGGTTGTGCAATTATTGCAGTGAACCATTGCGACAGGCTTGCCTGCGGGTGTGGTAACCATGTCAATTTCCGGGTAGAGCCTGGACAAAGCCTTTTCCAGTACAATCATCGCAAAAATCGATGTACCCGCCGAAACATTTCCTGTCCTCTCCGCAACGCTGTTGGTCGCAACCATGCCGGTACCCGCGTCGCCTTCAGGCGGGCAGAAGGGAATACCCGCCTGTAAAGAGCCGGACGGGTCAAGCAGTTTCGCACCTTCGGCAGTCAGAAGGCCGGCGTTTTCCCCGGCGTTTAACACTTTCGGAAGCAAATCGCTTATGTTCCATCCATACATCAGCGGCTTAACATTCTCAGTAAACTTCTGAAGCATCTTTTGGTTATAATTATTGATTGTACTGTCAATCGGAAATATTCCCGAAGCGTCGTCTATGCCCAGGACTTTTTGTCCTGTCAGTTTCCAGTGTACATAACCTGCCAGGGTTGTAAGAAAAGCAATGTCCTTTACATGATCTTCCTTATTCAAAATCGCCTGGTACAAATGCGCGACGCTCCAGCGCTGCGGTATGTTGAACTGAAATTCCCCGGTCAAAGCGGCGGCGGCCTTTTCGGTCGTTGTATTGCGCCAGGTGCGAAAGGGAACCAAGAGGTCGCCGTTTTTATTGAACGGCAGATAACCGTGCATCATGGCGGAAATGCCGATAGCGCCAGGCGAGGCAAGTTTTATGCCGTAGCGCTTTTGGACATCATCCGCCAGACTCCGGAAGCTTCCCTGTATTCCTTTCCATACGTCGTCAAGATGATAAGTCCACACCCCGTCTTCCAGTCTGTTCTCCCAATCGTAACTTCCGGAAGCTATGGGAGCGTAATGCGTGTCGATTAATACCGCCTTGATGCGGGTAGAGCCAAGCTCTATTCCAAGGATTGCCTTTCCTTCAATAATAACCGACTTGATTGCCTGTTCGGAATCCATGGTTTCCCCCTTACCGATTTACCCAATTTCGCCGTTCCTCTGGTAACGCCGTATATCTGACATTATTCCAAAGTAAAGGAAGCCATAGTAGCGCATCCTTTTCCTTTATATATAAAGTAAAGCGCGTTTATTCCGTCAGGAATGTTTATCTCCGAAGAATATTCCGTCCAGATATTGCTGTAATCAATCTTTATGCACGCTAAAGATTCGCCGTCCCATTTAGTTTTTACATGAAAGACACCGCTGTTGTAGCCTCGTGTTTTAATCTTGATTCTTTTTATTCCTTTGCAGTCAAAATACTTAAAACCAATACCGTAATTGTCTAAAATATTTGTCACAAAACCGGTTTCTTCATCGCCGTCCTGTCCATCCTGAGAAATCTTCGGCAGGTATATATTGTGCTGGGGCCATTGCCTTATTAACTGCTGATTGTTATTCTCCATAGAAAAAATATTGCACGCTATATATGCCGGGAATTCCCCTTTGCCGTCAAGCGGCCTGCCGTTTGGCCCGCATGAACTCATCTCCACCTGCGGGATAAAACCGTCCGCCATTATTTCTATCGGCTCAAGGCATCCCTGGCGGCTAAACTCGTTCCCGTTAGTATGCCTGTGGTAAAAAATATACCATTTCCCTTTTATTTCAATGATGCTCCCGTGGTTATTGCCCCCGCAGTTCATGGGTTTTTCAGCTGATTTATATGTCTCAATATGCACATCGGCGTTGCTGATAATAACGCCGCCATAAACAAAATCTTTTAAGGGGCTTTTGCTTATCGCGTAACAAAGCTCGTTAGATGCAATAGATGAATAGATAAAATAATACGTGTCGCCGCGCTTTCTTATGGATGGAGCTTCGAAAAATTCATGGCCCTCAAAACTTGTGTTCTTGCTGTTGTGTACTCCGGGAACGACAAGAACCGGCTCATCAAGCACGGTCAGCATATCCGGCCCAAGCGTTACCGCTGTCGCGCCTATTCTGGTTTTGGTGTCATGCCCGCAAAATCCGGTAAAGAGGTACGTTTTTTCACCCTCTGTCAAAACGCCGGGATCAAACTGCGGCTGGTCGCCATCCCGCCTGCCAAGCATGGTTCCGTCAGGATACCGCACATAGCCGTAGAATTTGTATTCTCCGGCGGGGGAATCGCAAACCGCAACGGACACGACATCAACTTTATCAAGAACATAAAACAAATAGTACCGGCCATCAGGCCCAAGCGTTACATCCGGCGCGTAAAGGCACATTCTCCCGTCTTTATTGAAGGGATCGCCGGTTTTAGGATATATCACTCCCTCATAACGCCAGTCGCTTAAATCGTCTTCGGGCGCAGACCAGCACACATAGTCGTTCAAACAATAAGCGTAGCCGTTAAATTTATCATGTGAACCGTATACGTATACTCTGCCGTTGAATAAATATGGTTCTCCGTCGGGAATATATTCCCATGAAGGAAGATATGGATTAAATCCCTGCTTTTTCATAGCCAATACGCTCGCAATTGTATTGTATTTTAAACGGGCCCTTTATTCAACAAGCAGCCTTCCGTCCGGGTCACATAATTGAAATGCTTGTTGACGTTGTTTCCAAAAACGGAACTATGCTGCTCAACATTTTACAGCGGCCTGACGGTTCCGTTGATGATGAAATGCTTTATATCCTGAATGAACTCGCCTCGTGGACATCGTGCTGCGGAGAAGCGGTAGCATGGACAGAAACGGATTTCCGTTTTACGTCAAAGGGAAACACCGTTTACGCTTATATAATGAAAGCGCCTCAGAACCGTGTTAGTGTAATCCGCAGTTTCGCTCTGGATGAAAAAATAACTTCAGTAAGGCTTCTGGGAGCAGGAGAAGTCCCTTATAGCCAAAACTTCGGCATGGTTACGGTAAAACTTCCCGATACTCTTCCGACAGCGTACGCCAACTGCCTTGCGATAGAATGTTTTACCTGAGTGATTCAATTACACTGTAGTATGCGTCTTTGGCTTTTCCATCCGCCTCAAATAAAAGCGGCAATCCGGCGGATCGCCAGCTTTTATCGTCAGTGACGCCCCAAAATGACACGCGCTCAATAATGTCGCTGAATTCCAGATATACTTTGAAGTATTCGCCGTATAGCTCCGCCTGCCTTTTTAAGCCGTTAATCCTTGTATCGCCTGTAATTAAATTTTGTTTATTGGGTCCGTGACCGTATGGTGCAAACTCCTGATAAGTTACTATCAGAACATCAAGCTCACTGACAGAAATTTTTACTCCCAGTGGTTTAAACAGGTTCAATGCGTTTTTTATCGCGCTTGCCGGTACGCCCGTATTGTGATGTTCCTGCATTCCAATGCCTTCGATAAGAAGTCTGTCGGCAGGTTCTCCTGAAGGTTTATCGCCTGATGCCAAATACTTTTGATTCACATCACGCACCATATCGCGGATCATTGCCGCTTTGCCAGCTTGATCTGTGTTGTAATCGTTGTAATATAAAATTGCGTCAGGATCCGCCAAACGGGCGGCGAGAAATCCTTCATATACAAAATCAGATCCCAACGCTTTATACCATGGATTCTCATTACGCATTACGCTTCTCCAGTCAGAAATCGTACTGTAACCGCCGTCGGGAAAAGCCTCGTTAATCACATCCCAGGAATAGATTTTTCCACTAAAATGACCTACCACCTCAGTAATATATTTCTTCATGTCTTCCAGCGCAGTCGTTGAGCTGAGGTTCTTCTGCCATTGTGGAATTTGATTGTGCCAAAGAAGAGTATGCCCGACGACTTTAAAGCCTGACGCTATGGCGGCATCTACCATGCGATCTGCGGTCATAAAATTATAAGAATCTTTTCCGAATGAAAGCTGGTCGGGTTTCATGTTGTTTTCCGCGGTAAGTACATTATAATGGCGGGTGAGCATTGTATTGGTTACCTCTGATGAAGAGACGTCAGAGGGATTAAAAATATTACCAAACATGAATCTATCCGCAAAATCGTTCTTCATGGGAGAAAGAAGGGAAATATAATCATTTTCGCTCTTTTTCTTGTCTCTCGAGTCTTTGCACCCGATAAGCGCTAACCCAATAAACAACAATAGGGCTAAGTATTTGACTCTCATTTTTTCTCCTTAAAAAAAATAGCATGGCTCATTTATTTATCCAAACCGTCATTTCCCCTGCCCTGCGGTTAGCCCAGGCGTAATAGGGGACAAGCACAATTTTTTTGTCTTCCAAAACCGTTCCGGCAGCTTGGTATAAAGTATCGCTAGCCCAGTCTTTTTCCCGCTTGCCGGTAAATGAAATTGTCGTAACGCCTTCCAGCAGATCCTTTTCATGCCTAAAAATTATATCATCCGGATTTCCCGCGTGAAGCCTGAAAAGTTCCTTTCCGTTATCTTTCTCTTCCGCGCAATATACAACAGGGCCCCGCATAACCGCGACCTTGCCAATATTTTCCCTTACGTGGGGATTGGATTGGACAAAGCTCACGGGCATATCAAAAACAAGGGATATCTTATCGCCCCCTGACCACTCCCGGTCAATTAACGCGTAACCATCCTCAATTGTACAATTTTGCTCAATACCGTTAAGGCGTATGCTGTATTTCCCGCACCATCCGGGAATACGGAAGTAATATCTGAATTTTGTTTTGGCGCTCATGGCAAAACTAATGTCGATATGTTCTTCCCAGGGATATTTTGTTTCGATTTTAAGCGATACATCCGCGCCCGAAATTTTAATCTTTGCTTCGCTTCCGATATAAAGATGAGTATATATTGCGTTATCATTTAACGAATGAATGTAACTTCCCAGCGAGGCAATAATACGCGCCAGATTGGGAGGGCAGCAGGCGCAGCCGAACCATTTTTGCCTTTCAATTTTGACATGCCGCTTCCCGTGATCTTTCAGGCTTGACTCAGGAATCGCTTCCAGGGGGTTAACGTAAAAGAAGGACTTCCCGTCCAGAGACATGCCGCTGATGATGCCGTTGAACAGGGCTTTCTCTATCACATCGCCGTATGATCTCTTTGGCGCGATGGAAGCCATGCGCCTGGCAAAGAAAGCAAGCCCTATGGCCGCGCAGGTTTCCGCGTAGGCTGTATCGTTGGGCAGATCGTAATCGTAGGAAAACGATTCGCCGTAAGATGACTGCCCGATGGAGCCTGTAATGTACATCTGGCGGTTCACGATATTGTTCCAAAGATCATCACATGCTTTCATCAGAGCCGCGTCGTCTGTCAGGCGCGCAACATCCGCCATCCCGGAATAGAGGTATGCCGCCCGTACCGCGTGCCCTTCGGCAATATGCTGAACGCGTACAGGCTTCCCTGCCTGATAATACTGGTAGCGGAAAAAACTGTCCTTCCAGTAAAAGTTATTGTAGTTTCTGCCGCATTCATCCTCAAAATAAAGCGGCTTCTGCCCGCGCTGGTCGATAAAATATTTGGCCAGTTTAAGGTGCTTTTCATTTTTAGTAATTGCGTAAAGGCGTACCAGGTGTGGGGTAGCACCGAGAATGGGAATTGCACAAGCCCCCGAAAAGCTCTCGTAAGTCTATATAGTGTAAAGAGTTAGCTCAAAAAAAACCCACGAAAAGCCCGCGAAATCCAGCGCGAAAAAAAGCGAAAAACCCAGTCAAACAGAGTAAAACCCGCGAATTCGGCCCGGCGGCCCCGATACCCTTTAAATGGCTTTAAGTCTTTATCCCATATAGAATTAGCTCTTTAATCCCGGTGTAAAGCCCGGCAAAA
>Ga0268262_10000616_pt1 | contig 46314 bp, 37 predicted proteins | sample TergutNc150P3_FD_190354 | JGI IMG/M metagenome (GOLD analysis project Ga0268262, IMG submission 190354) | Nasutitermes corniger P3 segment gut microbial community from laboratory colony in Florida, USA - Nc150 P3 (SPAdes) (version 2) | ecosystem: Host-associated > Arthropoda: Insects >... | reverse complement strand
AGACAAAACAGTCTTTGCGTCAATAATATTTAAATAATCAAACCAGAGGATGCCCCCCGCCGCCAGCACCGCAACGAGCAGCAATAAAACTATAACTCTGCCTGCCATACCATATCCTCCCAAACTATCATATATATACTATTATTTCGGCAAAAAAGCAACAATAGCATTATGATTTTTGACTTGACCTATGGAATTAATCGCTAAATCCGGCAAAGGGAGGGCGGCGGGGGCGGCAAAACGCTTGTAGAGTCCGCCTGCGGAGCCTCCCAGCACCTCAATTACCAAGCAGATCGTAATACTATGAAGCATTATGGTATTGAGGTGCTGGGCTTTTATTGTCCTTACCCTCGTTACCGTTATTCGCTAGTCTCCTCCGGCGGGGAATTCCAAATGTTTTGCCGCCCCCGCTGCCCTCCCTTTGCCGGCCTGTTTCGGAAAATTGTGGGTTAAGTTACCGCGGTGACAGTCACCTTCTGCGAATGAAAGCAAAACCTTTCGAATCGGTGACAGTCACCTTTTGTCGTGCTATAGTGACGCAATGACCGGCGCGTTATTCAAAACCCACATCGAGAAAATTGCCGCGGGCGGTTCCGGGCTTGCCCGAATAGAAGGCAAAAGCGCCTTTATCGAAGGGAGCGCTCCGGGCGAGACCGTTCTTTGCCGTGTAACAGCGGAACACCGTTCATGGCTGCAAGCGGAATTACTGGAAATTATCGAGCCTTCTCAGGATCGTGTCCAGCCCGCCTGCCCTTTGTGGGGGAAATGCGGCGGTTGCAATATGCAGCATCTCAGTTATTCAGCCCAGTTTGCCGCAAAGACAGCCATTTTGGAGGAAACATTTACCCGTATCGGCGGTTTTTGCCCGCCCCAACCGATAGCCTTTCCTTCGGAACCGTGGGAATACCGGAACCGGATGCAATTTCACGCAATCAGACAACGCGCCAAAGGAGAATCAGACGCTTTATGGGGATTAAAGGCGCGCAAAAAAGGCGATATTATTCCTGTTTCCGATTGCCCCATCGCCGATCCGGGGATTCGGGCGATATTGCGGGGCGAAAGTGAAAAAACACCGGCCCAACTGCTGCCGCCGGGGCAAGACCGTTTTACCGTGTATGCCCGTCACGGGCTATTGATCAGCGAAGGCGGAACCAGCCGGGGGAAAACGCGGATACTGGATCGGGAACTGGCCCTGGATGCCGGGGCGTTTTTTCAGAGCAATGGCGCAATGCTGGAAAAATTGCTTACCGACCTGCGGGAAATCGCCGGCGGCAGAGCCGACCGAACCCTGCCTATGGCTGACTTATACTGCGGGGTGGGAACCTTTGCCGCTTTTCTGGGGGATCTGTTCCCCCATGTCGATTTGGTTGAGGAGCATACAACCGCCCTGGCCTTGGCCCGCGAAAATCTTACCCATCTTAAATCCGCTGATTTTTTTGCCCAGCGCAGCGAACAGTGGGCGCACAACGGCCTTTCCCGCCGTTACGGCTTTATCTGCGCCGACCCGCCGCGGCAGGGCCTTGATCCGGCTTTAGCGCGGCGGCTTGCGGCGGACGGCCCGCCCCTGCTGGCTTATATTTCCTGCGATCCGGCAACGCTGGCGCGGGACAGCGCGCTATTGCTTGAAGGAGGCTATGAACTGGCGGAACTCCACTGGTATGATTTTTATCCGCAAACCGCTCATATAGAGAGTTTGGCGTTATTTATTAAATAATGTCCTTAATTAACACCTCGTTAGATTGAAATTAATCTTCTATTGTGCTATTTTGAAGGGCATATACGGTTCCCTGGAGTGTGTTTCGGCCGCCCATGTTCTTGTCGTATATTTTTTAATGTCTTTTCTTGTCCGGAACACGTTCCGGTGGGTGAATTTTGCCCGGAGATAAGCGGCGTTTTAATGTCGCTTATCGTGTTGGTATCTGTCGTTTTAATGGCAGATACCCTTTTTGTACGAGTATAACCATCGAACACCTGCATTTTAACTTTGGAGTCTTCAAAACTTCCGCTCATATTATGCCGAATTTGCCCGGTATTGAGGAAATTGCCGGCGATTTTGGCGGGGATTTCTTTAACCCCCTGCTGATCTGTGATACCAATACCGAATATCTGGCGGAAAAAATCCGCGGCAACGCCAAAATTCCCATTTGTACCCTTGAGGCAGGCGAGTCACATAAAAACTGGCACGCGGTCGAGACCATTCTTCGCGGCGCCCGTGACGCCGGACTGGGCAGGGATGGAAGCTTTATTGGCGTGGGCGGCGGGGTTATCGGCGATTTGAGCGCCTTTGCCGCTTCGATTTATATGCGGGGCTGTTCACTTGCCCTGGTATCAACCACCCTGCTGGGCATGGTTGACGCCAGTCTGGGCGGAAAAACCGGATTTGACCTTTTCGGCGTCAAAAACCTTGCCGGAACTTTTTTCCCGGCCTGCCATGTGTATATGCCCCTGGAAAGCCTGACAAGCCTGCCTTTGCCTGAATGGAAATCCGGTATGGCGGAACTCATTAAAACCGCCATACTGGACAGCGATGATTTTTTGGATGATCTTGCATCCCTGACCGCGGCTTTTCCTCATGGAAGTTTCAGCGACGGCTTCCCGCCGGATTTCGCGTCACGGACTTTGGCCGCCGGTACGGATTTAAGCCGCTGCGTCAGCCGGGCGGTACGGTTCAAAGGCGCTATTGTCGAGGAAGATCCGCTGGAAACAGGAACCCGGCGCGTCCTCCTCAACCTGGGGCATACCTTCGGTCATGCCCTGGAGGCTGCCGCCGGGCTGGGAACAATTTCCCACGGCGAAGCGGTTGCCTGGGGTATCGCGCGTTCCTGCGATTTGGCCCTGACATTGGGCGCCTGCCCCCCGCGGCGGACGGAACGCATACGGGCGCTGCTCGCCGCCTACGGTTATGAAACCGCCGTCCCCCATCCTCTCATGAACAGCGGCGCCTCCGGCGCTTTTCTACAAGCCCTGGGCAGCGACAAAAAGAAACGCGGCGGCAATTTAAGTTTTATAGTTCCCGGTGAAAAAAGCGCCCATGCTGTTTCGGATTTAAACATGGACACCATAAGCCAAATTATTGGCATAGAAAATTAGTAAGGACTATTATGTTAAAAAAATTATTGTTTCTGCTGCCGGTGATGTTTTTTTCGGTAGTATTTCCCCTGCTTTCCCAGGAAACTGTTTCAGGTTCTGAGGAGCGGGAAAAGCCGGAAATTATTCTTCCTGATAATGACGGGTTATACGTCATCGCCGCCTTTGAGTTTGACATAAAGGGACGTACCCGTCCGTATGCTCTTCTCTATGTGGGGGAATTCCGGGAAGGTGAAAAATTGCAGGGCCGGGCAAATTTTGAAAAATATATCAGCGATAAAACCCAGGTTCTCATTAACCAGCGGGTTCTGAAAGATAATGCGGTAATAAGTTATTCAATCGGAGAGCGATCGGAAGACGGGGCTTATCCGGTAACCATTATCATTAAAGTCGAGGATTCATGGAATGTCATTGCCTTACCCAAGCCAGGATACAGTTCCAATACCGGTTTTGAGTTAACAATAAAAGCAAGAGATTACAATTTTCTGGGAACAATGAACCCCCTGAGGGTTGATATTGGCTATCACTATGACGAAGAAAGACGCAACTCATTTGTACTTGGGGTGTTTTCCAGCACACCGTTCAAGGCCCTGGGTCTTACCTGGAACTTCAGGTTTGATAATACTTTTAGTTACCGGCCCGATGTTGAAAAAGCTTATTATTATCAGGATGTTATCGGTCTTTCAGTGGAGGTTCCTTTCCGGACTACAACCTTTACCTTTGGCTTTGAAGAATACTTTAATTTTAATGAGGAAAACAGCGACCGGTACAAGATAGAACACGGTGAATTTCAGGATGGTTTATATATGTCCAGCAAGCCGTTTATATCATGGAAAATACCTACCGGCCTTATGGTATACGGAGAACTAACCTACACCCCGGGTATTTCAGCGACATTTAACCATGAACTCCCTGACTGGCCGCTGCAGGAAATTCGCAAAGGGCCATTCATGGATTTTACCCACACATTGGGTTTTGAAAAAATTGACTGGCATGCCAATTATCGTCAGGGACTTTCCGTTTCGGCCAGTAATTCATATACCTATGATTTTTTTCGCTTAAATAACGATAGGGATCCGCTGTCCGTCTCTCTTGCGTTTAACGGAACCGGACATATTATCATAAGCAGGTTCTTTGCGATTTCTTCACGGCTTATGTTCCGGCGCTGGTTCTACCACGATCCGGAGTATTACGAGAAAGCCGCCGATGCCCTGCGCGGTATTCCGGACAACGCGATATGCGCCGACTATATGATGTCGCTTAACATGGATTTTCCCCTCAGGATACTGGTATTTTCCCCTTCAGAATGGCTGCATAACAGCAAGTATCGTTTCTTTGATTTTGAACTCCATGCCTCACCCGTAATTGATATGGCCCTATACCATGATCCGACAGGGGAAATATCTTTTGACCCCAAAAACATCATTACTACGGGCGGCCTTGAGTTCGTTGTGTTCCCCGCGTTCATGCGAAGCCTGTATGTGCGGCTGGGTTATGTATGCGATCTCAGGGAGTTTTTAACCGCGCGTCCAATCAAATTCCCCGGCAGCGCAACCCGCGAAATATATTTAATTATGGGACATTTTTATTGAGATGAGAATAGAGGCAAAATTATGGCAAATATAGTTGTAATAGGAACAGGTTATGTAGGATCCGTTTCAGGCGCGGGTCTTGCTGATTTTGGCAATCATGTTATTTGTGTGGATAACGATAACGAAAAAATTGAAATGCTCAAAAAAGGAATAATCCCCATTTATGAACCCGGCCTTGAAACTATAGTTGCGCGTAACATCGCCTGTGGCAGGCTTTCCTTTACCACAGATATGGCGCCGGCGGTTAAAGCAAGCGACATTGTTTTTATCACCGTCGGAACTCCGCCCGCTGATGACGGCAGCGCCGACCTTGTTTATGTAGAAGCCGTGGCGCGTCAGATAGGTTCCATTATTGAAAAATATACTGTTATTGTAAATAAAAGCACCGTTCCTGTGGGAACAGGCGGAAAAGTAATAAATTGGGTCGGTGATGAAATTGCCAAACGCGGCCTTTCTATAGGGTTTGATGTCGTTTCCAACCCCGAATTTTTAAGAGAGGGATCCGCCGTTTACGATTTTACCCATCCCGACCGCGTAGTCATCGGCAGTGAAAGCGAAAGAGCGCGTAACATTATGAAGGACGTTTACCGCTCGCTTTATTTGAATGAAACGCCTTATATCGAAACCAACCTTGAATCGGCGGAGATGATTAAATACGCTTCCAACGCTTTTCTTGCGGTAAAAATTACCTTTATAAACGAGATCGCCAATCTTTGCGAAAAGACCGGCGCGGATATAAAGGATGTAGCGCGCGCGATGGGCAAAGATGGAAGAATTGGATCCAAGTTTTTACATCCCGGCCCCGGTTACGGCGGTTCTTGTTTCCCCAAAGACACAAAAGCCCTGGCAAAGATTGGCAGGGATCATAATGAGATTCAACATATTGTAGAAACAACAATAGAAACAAATGATAATCAAAAACTTCGCGCCGCGAAAAAAATTGAATCTGTGCTTGGTTCGCTTAAAGGCAGAACCGTATGCCTGCTTGGCCTTTCCTTTAAGCCCAACACCGATGATATGCGTGATTCGCCGGCAATTACCATCTGTGAATATCTTGCAGGCCGGGGAGCGGCTTTGCGCCTTTACGATCCCGCTGCGATGAAAGAAGCGGAGTGGAGGCTTAAATCCACAGAAAAATCCGCCTATTTTGCCGTCGATGAATATGACGCCGCGCGCGGCGCTGACGCTCTTGTAATAGTTACAGAATGGAATCAATTCAGAAATCTGGATATTTTTAAGATTAAAGAATTGCTTGCTTCTCCTTATTTTTTTGATCTTCGCAACATTTACAAGAAACAGGAAATAGCCGCCGCCGGGCTGAAATATTTTGGAATTGGAAACGGCAAAGAATGAATATTCTTGTTACAGGTTCCGCCGGTTTTATCGGTTTCTATCTCGTGAAAAAACTTGCTTCTTTGGGGCATACGGTTATTGGCATTGATAACATCAACGACTATTACGATGTCAGCTTAAAATACGCGCGTCTTTCCTGTTCCGGTATTAATAAAGATGATATACAATACGCAAAACAGATACAAAGTTCCGCTCTTCCCGGTTATGTTTTTGTCAAACTTGATTTAACCGACAACGAATCACTTGCTTCTCTTTTTGCGCGGGAAAAATTTGACTGTGTATGTAATATGGCGGCACAGGCCGGGGTCCGTTACAGTCTGGAAAAACCGCGTGCGTATATAGACAGCAATATTTCAGGTTTTCTTAACATTCTTGAATCGTGCAGGACTTACAATATAGAAAAACTTGTTTACGCTTCCAGCTCTTCGGTTTACGGCATAAATGAAAAGGTGCCTTTTTCAGTTAACGACGCCGTAGATCACCCTATAAGCCTTTACGCGGCGACAAAAAGAGCAAATGAATTAATGGCCTATACCTACTCTCATCTTTTCAACATTCATTCAACCGGTCTTCGTTTTTTTACAGTGTACGGCCCCTGGGGCAGACCTGATATGGCTTATTATAAATTCGCGGTATCCATTTTAAACAACAAACCTATTGAAATTTACAATAATGGCAATATGCTGCGCGACTTTACCTATATTGATGATATTATTGAAGGCATTACGGCGGCAATTAATAATGTTTCCCAAAAAGAATTCGTAATTTACAATCTTGGTAATAACCGTCCGGAAAAATTAACAGACTTTATAGAAACGCTTGAAAACGCTCTTGGCCGGAAAGCGGAAAAAACATATCTGGGGATGCAGGCTGGCGATGTTCCCGTAACAATGGCTGATATTGAAATTACCAAAGCGGAACTGAACTGGCATCCCAAAACATCAATTGCGGACGGATTAAAATTATTCGCGGAATGGTTTTTGGAGTTTAACAAAAAAATATGATATATTTCCCAAAATTAAAAACGTTAATGTCCGTACCTGGCAGTTTGTACCATCTGCTGAACCGCAGGCAGAAAGTATCATTCTGCATCCTGGTAGTCATGACAATCGGTTTTTCAGTTATAGAAACCGTGGGAATTTCCGCAATAATGCCGTTTATTTCATTGACTTCCGAACCGGGACTGCTTGCTTCGGGCTGGTATAAAAAAGCGTATGATTTTTCAGGATTTAACGGTTTTGAACAGTTTGTAATCTTTTTGGGCGTTTTAATAATTTTTTTCTATTTTTTCCGCGCTGTTTATTCTTCTTTGCTTATCTATTTCATCAACCGTTTTTCTTTTGGCATTTACAAATATCTTTCCAAAAATGCGTTAAAGACTGTTTTATCAATTTCATATAAAGAGTATGTTCAAAAAAATTCCGCGGAACAGATACGCATTATTACGGAAGAAACAAACGATATTGGAAGAATAATTCTTTATTTTTTGAAGATGTTATCAGAATTATTTCCGGTCATACTTATTTATATTGTTATGGTTATTATAAACTGGAAAATATCTCTGGTAATCACCATTGTATTATTGTTATTGTTAATATTTATTCTGCCGTTTCTTACAAAAACAAATAAAAGAATGGGAGCAAAACGGCTTGAATCGGGAAAAATAATCTACCGTTTATTAAAGGAATCGCTTGGAAACATTAAATATATAAAACTAAAAGGCAATGATCAGGATATTATTCAAACCTATAATACAGTAACCGCGGTAAAAGCGCAGACCGAAGTGCTAAGCAATGTTTTCAACTCTCTTCCAAAAGGCATACTTGAAAGCGTTGGTTTTTCTTTGCTTATTGCGGCAATATTGTTTTTTATAAGGATATATCATGACGCTTCCGGCGCAATTCCTGTAATTTCAATGTACGCTCTGGCTCTTTACAGGATTCTTCCTTCGATACACCGTATACTGCAAAATGTCGGCGATATCGCCTATTTGCAAAAAACACTTAATAATGTTAATGAAAACCTGCTTCAAAAAACTGAAAACGAAGAAGCGGCGCCGTTGGATTTCAAACATTCCATCCGTCTTGAAAACATCAGCTTTAAGTATATAAGCGGAAATGAAATTATCAGCGGAATTTCGTTTACGATTAATAAAGGAGAAAAAATCGCCATAACGGGCGAAAGCGGCGGCGGCAAATCCACGTTAATTGACATTATCATCGGTATTCATAAGCCTGTTTCAGGAAATATTTTCATTGACGATACAGCTTTAACAAATAAAAACATTCGTTCATGGCGGATGAAAATCGGATATATCCCGCAAAGCATTTATCTTTTTGACGGAACCGTCGCTGAAAATGTTTCATTTGGTTCGGCGACCGATGATGAAAAAATAAAAAAAGCCCTTCAAAAGGCGAATATTTGGGATTTTCTTGCCGAAAAAGAAGGCATACATACCCACGTAGGAGACGGTGGTATTCAGCTTTCAGGCGGACAGCAGCAGCGAATTGGCATTGCCCGCGCCCTGTATGATGACCCGGAAATACTGGTCCTTGACGAGGCCACATCCTCTCTTGACACCGAAACCGAAAAAAAGATCATGGATGAGATTTACAGCGTAAGCAAAAATAAAACGTTAATAGTTATAGCTCACAGGCTCAGCACCGTAGAACGCTGCGACAAAATAATCAAGCTTGAACATGGAAAGATAATTAATGAGAATATCAAAATTTAAGCGTATTAAACTTTTTTTCCCTCAATGGAAAACATTTGGTTTTTCCATTGCTTTCTGGGGAGTTCTTTGGTTAAAATATAGAAATCATAATTTAATAATATCATATTTATATAAGAATTTTAAAGAAATTATAGATAAATACGCAAAAATAACACCTGAAAAGCTGCCGCCTATTCCTGCGGAATCCGCCGTCTGGGTATGCTGGTGGCAGGGCGAAGAAACTATGCCAAAAATTGTTAAAGCTTGTTTTGCTTCTGTAAAGCGGCATTCCGGTACACATCCTGTTATTCTTATAACAAAAGATAATGTTAATAATTACATAGCTATTCCGTCTCATATTATGAAAAAAGTAGACGAGAGAAAAATATCTATTACGCATCTTTCAGATATTATTCGTATGCTTCTCCTCGCAAAACATGGAGGACTTTGGCTTGACGCTACCGTATTTGTAACAGGTGAAATAAACTTTACCAATTTACCTTTCTTTACTGTTCGCAGAGATTTAGGCAGTGTTTATGTTTCAAAACAAAGATGGCATATGAACTGTATGGGAGGAACGTCAAAAATATATTTATTTGATTTTATCAATGATTTTTTTTCTGAGTACTGGAAAAAATATGATTTATTAATAGATTATTTTCTTATTGATTATACAATCGTACTTGCATATAATTTTATTCCTTATATAAAAGAAATTATTGACAATGTCCCGTTGAATAATAAAAATTACCAGCTTATGATTAAATTCCTTGATAAGGAATTTAATCAGGATTCTTACAATGAAATAACCAAAGATACTATATTTCATAAGCTTAAGCATGATTTAAAAATAAAAAATAATAATAAATTTACTTTCTACGAATATATATTGAGTAAATATAATGAATAACAAAATAAAATATTCTATAATAATATGAAATACGTTTACGTCCTGACCAGTTCAGACACGGACTACTACTACGAACAATTCTTCCTCTCTCTTGCTTCGATGCGATTGTATAATCCTGACGCGGAAGTTATTGCGCTGATAGACGAAAGAACAAAGCAAAACCTGACGGGCAAACGTTCGGGTTACGAAAAATTCGTTTCAGAAACAAAAATAATAAACGTACCGGATATTTATTCACAAAAAGAAGCGTCACGCTGGATAAAAACAACAATACCACACTATGTTTCAGGGGAATTTTTCTTTATTGATTGTGATACCATTATTTCAGGAACGCTTGAAAATAGATTCCCGGCGGGAATAAATATCGGAGCCATACTCGATACTCATGTAACGCTTGATGCGCATCACCATAAAAAATATTTTCAGGATGAAGATATAGCCGCGGGATTTGATTCTTCGCTTAAAACCAATATTCGTTATAACGGCGGATTGATTTATTGCCGTTCTGATTCTTCCGCCGTTGCTTTCTATGAAAAATGGCATTCATTATGGAAAGAAGGATTAGAAAAAGGGTGTTCTCAGGATATGCCTTCGCTTAACCAGGCAAATTATGAAATGGGGAATATCATTATAGAGCTGGATGGTAAATGGAATTGCCAGATCAGCCACAATGGAATTAATTTTCTTCATAACGCCAAGATAATCCATTATTACGCCACTTCGCTTTTATTGCTTGCCTCCCCATACAGACTTGCTTCATCAGAGGTTCTTTTATCAATCAGGGAAACCGGGGATATTTCCGCTGAAATATCGGAATTATTACGCAATCCTTTGGCCGCCTTTGAGAACAATACGCGTATCGTATCCGAAAAATATTTATTGGATGTTTTTGATAGTCCCATGTTTAAGCTGTTGGTTTGGCTGAGGGATTTCCACAAGTTTTTTTATAAAATAATTAATGGCACGCTCAGGTTTTTGGTAAATATTCTAAAGAAAAATGAAATGTACAACAAGAGAAAATTAAGAAACGGGAAATAACTTATGAGAAAAACAGTTTATCTTGGAATGCGCGGCGATATTATTCATCCCGGCATAATCAACATTATCCGCGAAGGCGCAAAACTCGGCGAGTTGACCGTAGGACTGCTGACCGATTCCGCTATCGCGTCCCATAAACGTCTGCCGTATTTAACCTATGAACAAAGAAGGGACGTTATTGAAAATATCAAGGGCGTTGCGCGCGTAATTCCGCAGGAAGAATGGAGTTATGTGCCTAATTTGCAAAAGTTAAAACCCGGCTATATTATTCACGGGGACGACTGGAAAAGCGGTCCTTTGCAAAGGGAACGCGATGAAGTCTTCGCGGTAATGAAAGAACTCGGCGGTGAAGTCATCGAGATTCCCTATACCGCCGGAATTAATTCATCTTCAATCAATGAGGCGATACGTTCCATCGGAACAACGCCGGACATTCGCCTGAAAACGCTGCGCCGCCTTCTTGAAACAAAGCGGCTGGTAAGAATCATGGAAGCGCATTCGGGTTTGTCCGGTTTGATTATAGAAAATCTTGAAATTGAGAAAGAAGACGGCCTGCATAGTTTTGACGGAATGTGGTCGTCAAGTTTAACCGATTCAACAAGCAAGGGAAAACCCGATATTGAAGCGGTTGATCTTACTACCCGCCTGCAGGACTTGACCAATATCCTTGAATGTACAACAAAGCCGATAATTTTTGACGGCGACACCGGCGGCCAACATTTTGCCTTTACCGTAAAAACACTTGAGCGAAACGGAGTATCCGCGGTTATCATAGAAGACAAAACCGGCCTTAAAAGAAATTCGCTTTTTGGAACCGATGTAAATCAGGAATTATGCCCCATTCCCGAATTCTGCGACAAAATCAAAGCCGGCAAACAGGCGCAGGTTACCAAAGAATTTATGATTGTCGCGCGCCTTGAAAGCCTCATTGCGGGCTTCCCTGTCCCTCACGCGCTGGAAAGGGCGCGCGCTTTTGTCGAGGCGGGCGCGGACGGCATTATGATACACAGTAAAGAAAAAACAGGCGATGACATTAAAGAATTTTGTTCGCTTTTCCGCGCCGAATATCCGCATGTGCCGCTGGTGCTGGTTCCGACAACGTATAACAAGTTCACGGAAAAAGAGCTTGCCTCATGGGGAGCGAATATTGTTATCTACGCGAACCATATGCTCCGTTCCGCGTATCCGGCGATGGTCAACACCGCAAAAATGATTTTACAAAACGAGCGCTCTCTTGAAGCGGATTCAGTTTGTATGCCCATAAAAGAAATACTTGAATTAATTCCCGGCGGTAAATAATTGATAGAAGCGGCGTATTTTTATAATAAACTCGTTGAATCAGGAGTTGGTTTTTTTTCAGGCGTTCCCGATTCACTTCTTAAAGATTTTTGCGCCTATATTACCGATCACTGTGATACAAATCACTTTGAAAAGCAAAACCATATTATCGCGGTGAATGAGGGAGCCGCCGTTGGTCTTGCCTGCGGGTATCATCTTGCCACAGGCCGCATTCCGCTGGTGTATATGCAAAACTCAGGCATCGGCAACGCGGTCAACCCGCTGCTCTCGCTTGCGGATAACGAAGTCTACCGCATACCTTTGCTGCTCGTTATCGGCTGGCGCGGGGAGCCCGGCGTACATGATGAGCCGCAGCATATTAAACAGGGTAAAGTTACCTGCTCGCTGTTTGAAAGTATGGGTATCCCTTACGCGATACTGGAAAAAGACGAGAATAGCGTAAACAGCCAGATTGAAACCTGTCTTAAAACAATTTCTGAAACAGGTTCCCCCTACGCGCTTGTTATACGCAAAGACACGTTTGCGCCCTACACCCTTCAAAAAAAAGAAGAACATAACGCGGTAATGACGCGCGAAGAGGCAATCGAAGAAATTGCCGCCTGTCGAAGCGGAATTATTGTTTCCACTACGGGCATGATATCGCGCGAATTGTACGAGTTACGCGATAAGACGAACGCGGGTCATGCGCGTGATTTTCTTACTGTAGGATCGATGGGCCACGCATCTTCCATTGCGCTGTCCATCGCTCTCCAGAAACCGGAATTGCAGGTTACCTGCCTTGACGGGGACGGCGCGGCGCTTATGCACATGGGGGCATTAGCCGCAATCGGGACACAAAAACCGCGCAATTATTGCCACATTGTTCTTAATAACGGCGCTCATGATTCTGTCGGCGGCCAGCCTACGATTGCCCCCTTTATTGATATGCCGGCTGTCGCGCGGGCGTGCGGCTATTTAAAAGTTTATCAGGTTAAAACAAAAAAAGAGTTAAAAAAAGTTTTAGCGAAAAAAAACGATGGGCTTACCTTTATTGAAGTAAAAGTAAAGAAAGGCGCTCGTAAAGATTTGGGCCGCCCAAAATCAACGCCTCAGGAAAACAAGGCGGCGTTCATGAAATTTATCGGGGAACAAAAATGATAAAACAGGCGGTTATTGTAGCGGCGGGTCTCGGTTCACGTCTTAAAGAGAAGACCGTTTCAATGCCCAAAGGGTTTCTTGAATTGGGCGGTATCGCCATTGTTGAGTGGTCGGTTCAAAAACTGCTTGCCTGCGGCGTTGAACACATAATTATAGGAACCGGCTATCACGCCGAAGCGTACGATGAGCTTGCGAAAAAATATCCGGCTATACAAACGGCGTTGAGCGCCGACTACGAGACAACAAGCAGTATGGCTACATTGAGCGTATGCGCCCCCTATGTAAGCGGCGATTTTCTGCTTTTGGAATCCGACCTAATCTACGACAGCATAGGGCTTACGGTCCTTTGCAACGATATTCATGAAAATGTTATTCTCGCTTCCGGCGCGACCAATTCAGGCGACGAGGTTTATCTGGAACCTCAACCGAGCCTGAAGGGCGAAGGTTCCCCTCTTGCAGCGGCTGATGGTTCTTTTTTAAAGGCGCTTTCAAAAAACAAAGCTGAATTGGCTTCAACCTATGGTGAACTGGTTGGAATTTCAAAACTGTCTCCTTCTCTGCTTTCCGCTATGTGCGCTTATTACGAAAAAAAACGCGCAGAGCTTCCGAAACTTGACTATGAACACGCAATCATGGCGTGTACCGCTTCAAATCCGGTATTTATCCGTAAAATTGAATATTACGCGTGGCGCGAAATTGATGACGAAAGCCATCTTGAAATGGCGCAAAATGAAATTCTGCCGCGTATTCAGGAAAATGAATCTCTGCGGCAAATACGCAGAGAAGTCCTCTTAAATCCCGGTCCCGCGACAACGAGCGACAGCGTTAAATACGCCCAGGTCTGCGCCGACATCTGTCCGCGTGAAAAAGAATTCGGCGATGTGATGAAATGGATATGCAAAGAACTTACCGCCATCGTTGCAGACCCCTCCGAATATGAAACGGTCTTTTTCGGCGGTTCCGGCACTGCCGCTGATGAAGTGATGATTTCGTCCTGTGTTCCGGAAACGGGGCATATTCTTGTTGTTGATAACGGCTCTTACGGGGAGCGGCTCGCGAAAATCGCCGCTGTTTATAAAATCAACCACACTGTTTTTAAAAGTTCAACGTATGAAAAAATCGATCTTACCGCGCTTGAAAATGAATTTAAAACCGGCAAATATACCCATCTGGGCATTGTGTACCACGAAACCACAACGGGTTTGCTCAATCCGCTTGATGTTATTTGCCCGCTGGCAAAAAAATACAACATGGTTACGATAGTAGACGCGGTAAGCATTTACGCCGGAATGCCCATGAATCTTTCTAAACTCGGCATTGATTTTATGGCTTCCACTTCCAATAAAAATATACAGGGAATGGCCGGCGTTGGTTTTGTTATCTGCAAAAAAAGCGAGCTAGAAAAAACAAAATCCATTCCCATGCGTAATTATTATCTTAACCTGTACGATCAATACGCGCATTTTTCCAAAACAGGACAAACCCGTTTTACCCCACCCGTTCAAACGCTTTACGCGCTCAGGCAGGCAATTCTTGAAACAAAACAGGAAACGGTGGAAAAACGCTGGCAGCGTTATACCGATTGCTGGCGTATTCTTGTTGACGCTGTTAAAAAATTTAATTTGAAAATGCTGGTAAAGGAAGAAGACCAGTCTCATTTAATAACCGCCATTTTTGATCCTGAAACGCCCAAATACAGTTTTGAAAGCCTGCATGATCTTGCCCGTCAACACGGATTTACCATTTATCCGGGGAAATTGGGTAACATAAACACATTCAGAATCGCGAATATCGGCGATATTAAACCGCATGAGATGCAAAGGTTTACTGAAGTTCTTAAAAGTTATCTGGAATCTATTAAGTGATTGACTTTTTGTATAACATATTTATTTTTCCTCTGGTACAAATTGTTGAAATATCATTTGTAATTGTATACCGGATATTCAGGGACGAAGCGCTTGCCATATTCGGGGTAAGCGCCGCCGTTACCGTTTGTACCATGCCTCTTTATTATATAGCGGAAAAATGGCAAAAAATTGAAAGAGAAACACAGGCAAGGTTAAAGACAAAAATAAAAAAAATAAAATCGGTCTTTAAGGGCGATGAACAATATATGGTTCTTTCCGCCTATTACCGGCAGAATCATTACCATCCGATTTATGCCCTCAGAAGTTCTCTGGGTGTTTTTATACAGATTCCTTTTTTCATTGCGGCATATGCATATCTTTCCAATCTGGGTTTTATAAAGGGAGAGACTTTTATTTTCATACGGGATTTGGGCGCGCCGGACAAACTTCTGTCTCTCGGAAGTTTCTATCTTAATCTGCTTCCTGTTTTAATGACGCTTATTAACTGCGTTTCCGGCGCGGTATATACAAAAGGTTTAGCTATCCGTGAAAAAGTACAAGTTTATGGCATGGCTTTAGTTTTCCTTGTTCTTCTTTACAATTCACCGTCCGGCATGGTTCTTTACTGGACTATGAACAACATATTTTCCCTTATCAGAAATATTCTGGCTAAAACAAAACATGCGCCAAAAATTGTTTACGGATTTCTGTGTATGTGCGTTTTATTTATGGATATCCGGTTTATCCTTTTTGGATTTTCCCCGAAACGTTTATTTGTCGCTGGGTTATGTTCTTTGATTTTCTTTGTTCCCTTTTTTATCAAATTGTTTAAATTCTGTATTAAAAAGTTTTCGACATTGATAAATCCGGAATTGAATTCGCTGTCGAATGATAAAACTTTTATCTTTTCGGCCTGTATACTTTTTGCTCTTTCCGGTCTTGTCATTCCCGGTTCCCTTATCGCGTCTTCGGTACAGGAATTTTCCTTTCACGATCCTTATACCACCCCTCTGCCTTTTATATATACCATTTTTGTCCAGTCCGCGGGCTTCTTTATTTTCTGGCCTCTTTGTGTTTATTGTCTTTTCCCTAAAAAAATTAAATATGGCCTTACCATGGTAATTTCGCTCCTTTCTGTTGCGGCCCTTATCAATACCTTTCTTTTCCCCGGCGATTATGGTTTTCTTACCACTTCATTCAGGTTTTCCAATCCCGATACATTTGAGTCGAAATACAAAATTATCATTCTCAGCGGCCTTGTCACAGCCGGCCTGTTGTGCGTGTTTGTCTATCTTCTTTTAACCAGAAGAAAATTAATTTTTTATTATTTTCAGCTAATTATCCTGACGGCTCTTGTGTTTTTGGGCGTCTATAATGTCTTCAAAATTAACGGTGATTTCAGAAATTTTGAGAGTCAAATGCGGCAATCCGGTACGGACATCCTAAATTCCGGAAAGCCTGAACCTGTTTATCATTTTTCCAGAAACGGAAAAAATGTTATCGTTATTATGCTTGACGCCGCTATTTCCGGTTATGTTCCCTATATATTCAATGAAAAGCCGGATCTTGTAAAAAAGTTTTCCGGTTTTACCTATTATCCCAACTGTGTCAGTTTTGGCGGTCATACCAGAATCGGGGCGCCGGTACTGTTTGGCGGTTATGAATATGAACCGCGGTTAATTCAGAAAAATCGTTCCTATGCAATGGAAAAACACAACGAAGCCCTTTTGATGATGCCGCGTATTTTTCAGGAAAACGGTTACCGGGTTACCGTTACGGAACCTGTTTTTGCAAATTACAGTTGGAAGCCCGATTTAAGCGTTTTTGCCCCTTATCCGGAAATTGCGGCCAGTAACATCCTGGGTAATTATACCGGAATGTGGCTGCGTTCACATCCTGAACTGAAAATAATGTCCGTTCCTGAAATATTACGGGAACATTTAATTCGTTTTTCTTTTTTTAAAATTTCACCACCGGCGCTGAGAATATTTATTTATGACAAGGCGGATTGGCTTAAAGTGCAAAAAAATGCTTCCGGCCGGCTCTCGCTGGATACGATCGACAGTTACACTACTCTTGATTATTTACCTTTGATAACTGATATTTCAGACGGTATAATTAATACTTATACGTCAATAGTTAGCCAATTAACGCACGATCCCGCCATATTTCAATACCCCGATTATGTTCCTAAAATGGATGTTAGTAGCCGGGGTAACGGACTTTTTGCGGAAGAGAAAACCTACCACGCCCTAATGGCTTCTCTTCTGCTTTTGGGAAAATGGTTTGATGTTTTACAGGAACAGGGAGTTTATGACAATACCCGGATTGTTATCGCTTCCGATCACGGAAATCAGGGAAATCAGATAAAAAGCGAATATCCCGGTAATATACATCTTCCCAATGATCAACGACTTTCAGGTTATCATGCGCTTCTTATGGTCAAAGATTTCAACGCGCATGGAGAGCTTGTCGTAGATTCAACATTTATGACCCACGGGGATGTTCCGGTCATCGCCATGAATGAATTAATTGATAATCCAAAGAATCCTTTTTCAAATAATCCGGTTGCAACCGGCAAGAAAAACGGCGTTACCATTACCAGTTCTACAGTCTTTCAATATAAAATTACGGATGATCAGTGGTTAAGCGTACATGATAATATATTTGATCCCAATAATTGGGAAAAGGCGGTAAGATGAATTTACATCTTCTTTATATTGATCCTGGAACAGGAAGCGCGCTGTTTTCCATATTAATTGGCGCCGCGGCGACAATTTATTTTCTGGGCCGCGCGCTGGTGATAAAACTGAAAGTAATTCTTTCCGGCGGGAAAGCCGCCAATGCCGCTTCTACGGATCATCCTTTTGTAATATACAATGAGGGAAAACAATATTGGAATGTCTTTAAACCTGTTCTTGACGAGTTTGAAAACCGGAAAACCAATCTTCTGTATCTTACTTCCGCGCAGGATGATCCGGTTTTTGATTCCTCATGGAATTTTGTCAAGCCGGAATTTATTGGCGAAGGGAACCGCGCTTTTGCGCGTCTTAATATTCTGCGTGCCGGAGTCTGCCTTATGACTACCCCCGGTCTTGACGTATACCAGCTTAAGCGTTCAAAAATGGTAAAACATTACGCGCATATTCTTCACGCTCCAAGCGACGCGACTATTTACCGCCTGTTTAGTTTTGATTATTTTGATTCTGTGCTTCTAACCGGCGATTATCAAGCGGAAGATATAAGAGTTTTGGAAAAACAGCGCGGTATACCTGAGAAAAAACTTATTACTGTAGGATGCAGTTATCTTGACGTATACGCCGAAAAATTTAAAAGCCTTCCCGCTGAAGAAAACCATCCCTTTACCGTGCTTGTCTCCCCTTCCTGGGGTGCTTCGGCGCTTCTGACCCGTTACGGTGAAAAACTGCTTGATCCCCTGTCCGCTTCCGGCTGGCGCGTTATTATCCGTCCGCATCCCCAATCAAAAAAATCGGAAGCCGCGGTACTGGAAAGGTTACAAACACGATACAAAGACTCAAACAATATTGAGTGGGATTATGAGCGGGAAAATATTTATTCCCTGAATAAAGCCGATATAATGATTTCAGATTTTTCCGGTATCATTTTTGATTATATGTTCCTGCGCGACAAGCCGGTGCTGTATGTGATTCAGAATTTTGACTTGCGCCCCTATGACGCGGGTGATATTGAACATGAATTATGGCAGTTTAAAACCGTAAAAGAAGCGGGAATTGAACTTAAGGAAGAAGATTTTCCGCGAATCACCGAAGTTATCAAAAACGCGGGAGACAACGAAAGCCTTAAAGCAGCCCGCAAGAAAGCCCGTGAAACGGCATGGCAGTATCCGGGTGAAGCGGGAAAACGCACTTTTGAGTTTATGGCTGGTATTGTAAATGGCTGATATGCTTTATACGGTAATCATATACCCTATTGTTCAAATAATAGAGGTAGTATATCTTTTCTTTTTTAAAGTTTTCAAAAACGTGGTATTTTCCGTTTTTGGAGTCAGCTTTACCGTTTCTTTTTTATCGCTTCCGCTGTATATGATGGCGGAACGCTGGCAATCTGTCGAACGCGATACAATCAGACGGCTTAAACCCGCCGTAAACAAGATAAAGTCCGTTTTTTCAGGCGATGAGCAATTTATGATTCTTTCAACTTTTTACCGGCAGAATCATTATCATCCGCTTTACTCGCTGCGCAGCTCCATCGGGCTTATAGTTCAGATTCCGTTTTTTATCGCGGCGTATTTATTCCTGTCAAATCTTGGAACCCTGCGCGGGGTAAGTTTTTTATCCATAAAAGATATCAGCGCCCCCGATTCCCTGTTCCGAATAGGCAATATTTCCGTAAATATTCTTCCCATTGCAATGACGCTGATTAATTGCGCGGCGGGAGCCGTTTATACCCACAGCCTTTCCATCCGCGATAAAATACAGGTATACGGAATGGCGGCTCTTTTTTTGATATTGCTTTATAATTCACCCGCGGCGCTTGTTTTTTACTGGACGCTTAATAATGTTTTTTCGCTTGTCAAGAATATTTTTTATAAGATAAAAAATCCATTAAAAGTTTTATATATAATTATGAGCGTCATATTTTTACTGTTTATTCTTTACTTGTTATTATTTATACAGAAACGCCAATTTAGCCTTAGGCTTATTATCGTATTTATTGTATCACTTTTCTATTTTCTGCCGTTATTTCTTAAGGGTTTTGATCGCCTGTATAAACATATTCTTTCCAAATTATTTCAAGACAGAAAAAACATGATTATCCTTTTGCTGCTTTCATGCTGTGCGCTGTTTCTGCTTGCGGGCCTGTATATCCCATCATCCGTTATCGCGTCTTCACCCGATGAATTCTGCTATATTGAGAACCACGCTTCTCCTTTTACCTATATCATTCACGCTCATTTATTCTTTTTTGGTTTTTTTGTTCTTTGGCCTGTAAGCATTTTTTTTCTGTTTTCAGATAAAATAAAATCATGTTTGGTTTTTATGCTTGTTTCTCTTGCGTTGATATTTTCAATTTATACGGTTGTTTTCAGCGGGAATTATGGCACAATGAATAATATTTTTAATTTTAATACGACCGGCGTATTTAAAACGGGTTTTATTCAGGCTGTTCTTTCGATAATAACCGTACTTTTTGTAGTATTTATTTTGTTTTTTCTTGTTGCCAAGCGCAAAATTGCCTATTTAAATTCTTTTTTGTCCATATTAATTATTTCCTTTATTGTTATTTCATTTTTCAATATGGTAAAAATAAGGAAAGCATATACGCTGCTGGGCGTTAAGATGGCCAATACTCCGGAAAAAACATTGATAGAACCTGTTTTCCGTCTTTCCAAGGATAATAAAAATGTGATTGTCATTATGGCCGACGGGGCGATTAATGGATTTGTGCCGTTAATTTTTAACGATCATACGAAGCTGGAAAAACAATTTGATGGTTTTACCCTTTATAAAAATACCGCTTCATTTGCGAATCATACGTTAATGGGAGTTCCTTCACTTTGGGGCGGATATGAATATACCCCGTCTGAAATAAACCGGAAGAAAACCATCCCTCTTGTTGAAAAACATAACCAGGCGCTTTTGACAATTCCCCTATTGCTTGTAAAAGCGGGTTTTAATGTTACGGTAACCGATCCTTCATGGGCAAATTATTCATGGATACCGGATACTTCCATTTATGATAAATATGAAAAAATTAACGCTTTTAATACTATACGACAGTATACAGGTTTATGGTATAAGAAAAACAGGCCTGATAAAAAGGAATTTACCTATTCAAGAATAATGCGTAATATTATCTGGTTTTCCGTCTTAAAAATGAATAATCCGCTTTTACGCCTTATTATTTATGATAAGGCCTGGTATTGGAGTACTGATGATCATTCAAGTTCCATTATTAACTTTATACATTCATACGCGATCCTGGATTTTTTATCGGATCTTACTTCCTTTGACTCAGACGAACAAGCGGCGCTGTTAATCACCAATGAAACAACTCACGATTCCATATGGCTGCGGGGACAAACCTTTCAGCCTTCTGAAGTCCCGTCAACAATCGGAAATAGCAAATATGCGTCCAATAGAAAATATCATTCAAATACCGCGTTCTATTTAAAATTGGGCGAATGGCTTGATTTTTTGCGTGAGAACGGCGTTTATGATAATACAAGGATAATAATAATCGCCGATCATGGCAGCAGCGCTGAAAATCTGATATCAAATGAGCCGTTATCCATAAAAGGTCAAACACGTGAATCTTATAACCCTGTTTTTTTATATAAAGATTTTAATACACACGGCGCATTATCCATAAACAATGATTTTATGACAAATGCCGATGTTCCTTTTTTTACGCTTAATGGTTTACTGGAAAATCCGGTAACCCCGTTTACCGGCAATCCTATTACTGCACAGCCCAAAGAAAACGGAATATTAATCACTACATACGATGCGCCAATGGCCGGTAACCACGGGAAATATATTTTTAATATCAAAAAGAATCAATGGATGTATCTTCACGATTCAATTTACGAAGCGTCAAACTGGGAGAATTTTGAATTACCATGAGAATAACTCTTGATTGCAGACATATCGATTCAAGCGGGGGAATAGGAGTTTATATCAGGGAACTCCTTCCTTTTTTCCTTGCTTCAGGCGCTTCAATTATTCTTCTGGGCGATGAGAAACTTATGCGGCAGTCGGCGAAAAATAACGCCGTTGAAGTAGCGCATTGTACCATAAATCCTTTTTCCCTGCGGGGTACTTTTGCTTTGCCAAAATCAATCCTGAAAAAAATAAATTCAGGCGATGTTTACTACACTCCCCATTTTAATATTCCGAGAGGTATAACAGTTCCCATATACTCCACCATTCACGATATAGTTTTTCTTGATATGCCGAAAATTGTTTCTAAACCGGGAGTTTGGATTCGGATGTATTTCTACAAAAGAGCGGCGCGTTTTTCCAAAGCGATTTTTACGGTTTCCGAATTTTCAAAATCAAGAATTAAACATTTCCTCGGCGATTCGTTAAATGTAATAAATGCCTTAAACGCGGTTAATGTGCCGTTTCAGGTAAATTTAAAAAACCTGCCTGAAAAGAAAAAAAATATCCTGTTTGTCGGGAATATTAAAAAACACAAGGGACTTAATATACTGCTTGACGCTTTTTTACAGTGCAGAAAAGAAGGGCTTGATTATGATCTTGTTATTATTGGTTCCCGGGATAACTTCCGATCCGGAGACAAAAAAACCTCAAAACGTCTTGACGGCCTGAAAGAATACGGGGTTAACTTTTTAGGTTATATAAGCGATGCTGAAAAATGGCAGCTCATTGCGGAAAGCGCTCTTTTGATACAGCCTTCCCTGTATGAAGGCTTCGGCTATCCTCCTCTTGAAGCCATGCATTCGGGAACCCAGGCGCTTATTTCAGATATAAGTGTTTTTAAGGAAATTTATGCGGATTTTCCCGTGCGGTTCTTTAGCGTGGGTGACAGCCGTGATCTGCATGATAAATTAATGGAAATTCTATCGGGTAAAAATCCGCAGGCTGTATATCTTGGCGATACGCTTATGAAAAAATATACTTTTGAAAAAACCGCTTCGATTATTTTAAGGGAAATGAAGGCAGCCATTGTACACTATGATTAACGATTGTCTGATAATGGCTGGTGGATCCGGCACCCGGCTTTGGCCGGCAAGCAGTTCAGGAAAACCAAAGCAGTTCCTGCCGGCGGCAAAAGACGGAACAGAGAGCTTTTTTTCCCTGAGTCTTGAGCGGGCGCTGAGGGTTGTCGCAGAAGATGACGGCAGGGTAATTGTCATTACAGGGAAAAAACATCTGCCCTTTGTCGTCACTGCCTGTTCCGCGTTGGGCGCCGCTGAAAAAAAACGCGTTGTGTTGATTCCCGAGCCGGAAGCAAAGAATACCGCGCCGGCAATTGCCTGCACCATTGCGTATGCCGGAAAAACCGGCGGTCAGAACCGTACCATGCTGGTGCTTACCAGCGATCACATTATCAAACCGCTTGAGGTTTTCCTGAAGGATGTCGGCATAGCCGCGCAGTTTGCGGCGCGGGACCGGCTTGTTGTATTTGGCATTTCCCCATCAGGACCGGAAACCGGTTACGGTTATATTGAAACGGCGGAAAAACTTGCCGGTGATGTTTATGCCGCTGCCGCGTTTCGTGAAAAACCCGACCGGGAAACGGCGGAACGTTTTTTCGCTTCAAAAAAATATTTTTGGAATTCGGGGATGTTTGCCTTTCGTTGTGAATTTCTGGCGGAAGAATATCGCCGTCTGGCGGCGGATGTATACAGCCCCTTTGAAAATCTTCCCTCCCCCGATAAAAATTCGTATACAGAAACGAACGGTCTTTGTGTGTTGGATTCATGGGCGGGATTGGATAAGGCTTACAACCAGGCGAGGAGTATTTCTTTTGATTATGCCATTGCTGAAAAATGCGCGCAAACTGTCGCGATCCGCGCGGCTTTTGACTGGATTGATGTAGGGAGCTGGGATGATTATGCCCGGCTTCTTTCAAACAACTCCTCCGCCGATAATACCGGCGGGGAGCTGTATACCGCCGGGACAGATGGTTGTTTTGTCGACTCCGATATTCCCGTTGCCCTTGCCGGGGTTGAGGATCTTATTGTGGTAATCCGTTCAGGCGAAGATGGTTCTCCTCCTGTGGCGCTGATTACACACAAAGGTAAAACCCAGCTTGTGCGTGATATTGTCGAAAAAATAAAACAAGCGGGCAGAACGGAAATTTTATAAGACTGCGGTCTTTTGCACATATTACAAAGGAATTGAAATGAAGGTTGCCATTGTACACTATTGGCTTGTCAATATGCGCGGCGGGGAAAAAGTAATTGAGGCGCTGCTTGAAATGTTTCCCTCAGCGGATATTTATACCCATGTGTACAACCCGAAAGCGGTGTCCGGCCTGATAAAAAACAGGCGCGTAATTACTTCGCGCATAAACCGCCTGCCCTTCGCAAAAAAACTCTATCAGCTTTATATGCCCTTAATGCCCAACGCGCTTATGGATTTTAACCTGCAGCAATATGATCTGGTAATTTCCAGCGAGGCGGGGCCGGCAAAGGGCGTGGTTCCCAATCCCAACGCCTGGCACATTTGTTATTGCCACAGTCCCATGCGTTACCTTTGGGATATGTACCATGAATATTTCAGAAGGACTAACCCGCTTGTCCGTTTTTTTATGAAGCGCCTGATTCCTTCTCTTAGGCTATGGGATATAAGCTCTGCCAACTTGGTGGATCATTTTGCCGCCAATTCGGACTATGTGGCAAAACGTATCGCGCGTTACTATAACCGGAAAGCGGCCGTGATTTATCCGCCGGTTGATGTGGAAAATTTTCTGTCTGTTGAACGCGGACCAAAAGACAGCTATCTTTTTTTTGGGCAGCTTGCCGGTTACAAACGGGCGGATATTGCCGTGGAAGCGTGTGTCAGATCGGGAAGAAAATTAATTGTCGCCGGGGCTGGCGCAAAAAAGAAAGATATTAAAAAAAATAAAAAAAGCGGATTGATACGCTATATTGGAAGAATAACCGATGCGGAAGCGCGGGAACTGTACGCTTCCGCCCGCGCGCTTCTTTTTCCCGGTATTGAGGACTTTGGCATTATTCCCATAGAAGCCCAGGCGGCGGGCTGTCCGGTAATCGCCTTTCGGGAAGGAGGGGCGGTAGAAACGGTAAAGGAAAATGTTACCGGCGTTTTTTTTGACGAACAGACGCCGGAATCCCTGATTAAGGCAATGGATCGGTTTGAACAGATTGAAGTAACATTCAGGGAACGCCGGTTGTTTAATAATCATGTACAACAATTTTCCAAAGCTGCCTTTATTGAACGCATGCGCGGAGTCCTTGAAGAAAGAAAAAGGATATAATAACCTGTAAACATGAGCATATCTGAATTTGATGTGTGGTATCGTACCAAGTACCGTCGTACGAGCTCCGCCCTTACTACTACTGTTTCCATCATCTCGGATATGCTGGGGGTCATGTTATCCATTGGGTGGGGCTTCTTTTGGGTCAGAATTTTCGTTATGATTTTCGGGGTCAGCGGCATCAATTTTAAGTCCTTTGTAACCTATTGGCCCTATCTGCCGGTTTTTTTGCTTATCTTTCAGATTCTGAAACTGTATCCCGGAATATCCCTCGCCCCCGCCGAAGAATTGAGGCGATTCAGCATCGGTTCCTTTATGGCTCATGGCGGCATTATTTTATCACGCTATATTGAGAAGGACAGTTGGGACTCCATATCGGCCGCCCTTATTATCAGCTGCTTTTTTTCAACGGTGATTTTGCTCACCGCAAGAAGTATAACTCACTGGCTGCTCTATAAAACACGGCTTGGCGGCATTCCCGCGGTTATTTACGGATCGGACAATATCGGAAGACAGGTTGTGGACTGTCTGCTTGATAATATCAGGACCGGTTATGTGCCGGTGTTGATCCTGGATGATAACCCCGCGGGCATTAACGAGTACCGGGGCATTCCGGTGATTCACGATATTTCCGTAGGGCCCGAAATTGTTAAACGCTATCGGATAAAAATGGCAATGATGGCTATGTCCAAACTTGATAATCAAAAAATGAAACATATTATGAACACTTCGGTTGCGGCTTTCAGGTACAGCGTTCTTATCCCCGATTTTTTCAGCGCCGCCAACATATGGATGTCTGTCCGTGACCTTGGCGGCGTACTGGGCTTTGTAACCAGCAATAAACTTAAAATGTGGTGGAATTTAAAGATCAAGCGTTTTATGGACATGGTCATTGTCTGTACGGGCGGTATTTTTATACTGCCTTTTCTTCTTTTTATCGCGCTTTTGATCAAGATAAACTCACCCGGACCGGTTCTCTACCGGCACAAACGGCTTGGAATGAACGGCAAATATTTTTACGCCTATAAATTTCGTTCCATGGTAGTTGACGCGAAGGAACAGCTTGAAAGGCTTCTGGAAACGGATCCTGAAATAAAAAAAGAATGGGAACAAAACCACAAACTTGCCAAAGATCCGAGAGTAACCAAAATCGGCAGGTTCTTGCGGAGAACCAGTATTGATGAATTTCCCCAGCTTATCAATATATTGAAAGGGGAAATGAGTCTGGTAGGCCCCCGTCCCATTGTTGACGAGGAAAAAGAAAAATACGGTGAGGATTTCAATCGTATTTTTTCCGTCAGGCCGGGATTGACCGGGCTTTGGCAGGTATCGGGAAGATCGAATACCGATTATAACGCGCGGGTTGCCTATGATACCTATTATCTGCAAAGTTGGTCAGGCTGGCTGGATCTTTGGGTGATATTTAAAACTTTCGGCGCGATTGTGCGCGGCAAGGGGGCGTATTAGTGCGTTTCCGGTATTGTTTTATAAGTCTTTTTCTTCTGGGCCTGTTTCCGCTTTCGGCGCAGCGCTCCTTTAATGAAATTTTTCCGGGGCTTCCTTCCACCGTTCGTCAGGCGGCATTCTCAAGAGAAGGTTTTTACCGGTCCAGTGAAAAACCGCCGCTTTCCGCCCTTGCCGGTTCAGGTAAGAGCGGTATTGACCCTCAAATTATTGAAACAGTGTTTTTGAGGCAGCCCCGGTTTTTGATCGAATCGATTTTGGTTGTTCCCGGCAAGGCGGGTGAATATTCCCTGCTGGATGTTTACAACGCCCTTGGAAATATCAGGGGACTCAAGGGGAGGCTTTATCACTCGGCTACCCGTAATCAAAATATTCCCCTGTTTGAGGATGTCACCCGGATAGCAAGCGCCCAAAAAAACACTCCCGTTTCGGATCCTCCGTCCGTTTCAAATGTTCCGCCTTCCGAGACGATCTATGTGCGGCTTAAGGATGTGAATTTCGGGAATACCTATTACCGGGGAGATATGGCGCTTGTCCGTTATGGTCTGCGTTACAGCCTGTCCAATAACAAAAATATAACCTACTTTTTGGTTCCGGTCATTAAAGAAGAGAAATTTATTGCCCAGTTGTATTTTGAACCAATAGCGGAAGGAATCCTGATATACGCTCTTGCGGGCGTTGATGTTTCCGATTTTATATCTTCCAAACTTGACATGGCTTCGGCAATCAATAAGCGGCTGGCGGTGATTATTGGCTGGGTTAAGGAAGGGATTACCGCCAGGAGCGCCGCCAACGGCGCTTGACAAGCCGGTCTGCCTTTTGCTAAATTAAAATAGATGTATTGCACGATGATACATTATGCGGCTGTCGTATAACGGCTATTACCCCAGCCTTCCAAGCTGGAGACGTGGGTTCGACTCCCATCAGCCGCTGGAGAGGGTGTTTTTTTGCTTCGCAAAAAATGGTTGGCGGCTGCTAACGACAGCCGCTTAGTTACTGGGTTCCCTGAAGAATTTTTTACCACAGAGGAGGAGATGGTTTTTGTATCAAAACTCCGTGTTTCTCCGTGTACTCCGTGGTGAGAATTCTTTCTGAATATTTAGATATTATAGAGTTTCAATCCTTTATCCGGTAAATTCCGCCTTCTTCCGCTACCAGAGATTCTTTTTCCAGTCTGTCCAAAACACGGTACAATTTTTCTTCTTCCAAGCCGCAGGTCATTTTTAATTCTTCCGCGTTGCTTGAGCCTATGGAGGCCAAAGCTTTTATCACTTTGCCCCTTGCCTGCCTGAAAGATCCGATAAAGGCGCTTTGGCGGGTGTAATGAGCGCTGCGGCGGCCGGGGTTTTCCGTAAGTTTTTTGAGGGATACGCCGTAGTCCATCAGGGCGTAATACCATGTCCTTGGGTCTTTTTTGTCCAGCGCCGCCTCAAGAATGGGAACAATTTCCGAGTCTTTGACGTCGTCCCTGTCGGGGAAAAAACAGTGAATTATGGTTGAGCGGATATTGGTTTCTATAAAAACAGACGGGTAATTGTAGGCAAAACAGGCTATTGCCCCGGCTATGTAGGGGCCGATGCCGGGAAGTAAACGCAATACCGGCGGGGTTTCGGGCACCTTGCCGTCATATTCCGCCGTAATAATGGCGGCGCTGTTCTTCAGATTATAACAGCGGCGGTTATAGCCAAGGCCCGACCAGAGCCGCAGGGCTTCTTCCATTGAGGCCTCCGCGAGATCCCGCGGCCGCGGCCAGCGCCGCATCCAGTTTTCCCAATAGCGCATAACCCTTTCGGTATGCGTCTGTTGCAGCATGAACTCGGAAACCATTACCCCCCAGGGGTCAGCTCCCCGCCAGGGAAATTTTCTTCCCGCCTGCCGGTAGTTGGAGAGGATCACTTCCCTGAATTCCCTGATTTTCATTACTCTATTTTTTCCGCTTCCGCTATTATCATCTGAACTATTTCATCCGGTTCCAGCTTGTTTGTATTGATGAGCATGTCGACTAATTGGTAATTATCATTGTCAATATTGTATATGTGCAAATAACGGTTGTGATCCTGCCGATCCCGTTCGGCGGTAAACGCCGCCACCGATTCAATGCTTCCCCCCTCCCTTTTCGCAATCCGCGCCGCCCTGATTTCAGCGCTTGCCGTTAAGTACACTTTTAAATCCGCTTCTTTCAGCATCCAGATGGCAAGCCGCGAACCAAGCACGCAGCCGCCGTTTTCACGGGCGAGGTGTATCTGGCGGTTGTCCACTTCCCTGTCCCACCAATCATCTGTGGCGGCGCGTTCCAGCACTTCGGCAAGGGTAATGCCCTTTTCCTGCGCCAATGAGCGAAAAGTAAAATTAATAAACCGCAGTCCCAGTTTGTCCGCAAGCATTTTGCTGACCGTTGTGTTTCCACAGCCGCTTTTTCCCGATACGGCGATTTTTATGTCTTTTTTCATGCCCCCATTCCTTTACCTACTCAACATTTCTTAACTGTTCCCTGATATTTTCAAGCGATTCCTTCATTTCCACTACAGCGCGGCTTACTTCCAGTATAGCGCTTTTTGAGCCTATGGTATTAATTTCGCGGTTAATTTCCTGGCAGAGAAAATCAAGTTTTTTCCCGGGCCTTTCATTCCTTGCGGTTTCCGCCCTGAATTCGGCAAGGTGGGAAGAAAGGCGGGAAATCTCTTCGGAAATGGTGTACTTCATTAACAGCACGGCGGTTTCCGCGAGAATACGGTTTTCATCAATAGCGCCGCCTGAAATTTCATCAAAACGTGCTTTAATATTTTCTTTAATGGAATTTTCAAGTTCGCCGGTGTGGGATGCCACGATTTGCAGGGCCGATTCAATAGCGTTTATTGAATTGAGGATATCTTCCTCGGTGTGTTTTCCTTCCCTGACGCGCTCCGCCTGAAAGAGCGAAACGGTTTCCTGCAGGACCGGTTCTATCACATTCCAGTACCGCTGCTCGTCGCGTTTCTTCTCAACATCCAGCACTCCTTCCATTCCGGTTAACACCGGCAGGCTTAAATGCGCGTCAATGCCCAAATCGGCGGCAAGAGCGGAAAGGGCCTCCATATAGGCGCGGGCGGCGTTGGTGTTTACCGTGACGTTTAACGGGGCGTTTATTTCCTTTATCCGAACGGTAATTTCAACTTTTCCCCTGCCGCAGATGCCGCCGATGATGCCGCGTACTTTCGGTTCCATGTACGAAAGCCAGGGAGGGAGGTACGTCTGTAATTCCAGGAAACGGTTATTGTAGCCCTTAATCTCTACTGAGAGGAAAATGTCTTCTCCCGCCCATTCCCGGTAGGCAAAACCCGTCATGCTTATCACAGAGAATTCCCTCCGTGGTTATGATAATACTTATAAAGCTCCGTTCCAAGCGGCCAGTTGTTTCCCGCGCCCAGGGTAAGGAAAAGATCGCCGGGCTTGAGGATTTTTTTCAGCGGTTCAACAGCGTCCATTGGTTCATCAACATAGTATACCGCGCCCGCTTTTTTGTCACGCAGGCTGTTCACTTTTTCGTAAATGCTTTCCCCGCTTATTTTGCCGTTAAATTGTTCCCGGGCGGAAGCGTATATCTTGTGCAGGAACAGCACATCGGCGGCGGCAAGTGATGCCGCGAATTCATCGAGTAACGCGGCGGTTCTGGTATAGGTATGGGACATAAAACTCACGATCAGCCGCCGGGACGGGTAAAAGTTTCTGATGCCTTCCAGCGTTGTTGTAATTGCCGTGGGGTGATGGCCGTAATCGTCCATGAAAATGATGCCGCCCGCGCTGCCGATAATTTCCGAACGCCGTTTTGAGCCGCTGAATTCTTCCAGCGCTTTTTGGGCGGCAAGCCGCCGGGATTCGTTCCAGCCGCCGCCTTCCCTTTTTACGAGAACGGAAGCAAGGGCAAGGGCGGCTGCCGCGTTCAGGGCCTGGTGGCGGCCGGGAACGCGCAGACGCAATTCTTCGGGAAAAGCCCCGATCGTGAACAGCGCCCGGTCATTTTCAACGCGATAAGAGCCGACGCGGTAATCGCCTTCAGCGGTAAAACCGTAGGGTATCAAAACAACACCCCGGTTTTCCTCATCGATAATGCGGGCAACTTCGCCGGCCCCGGGATCATCGGCGCAGTAGATCAACTCCCCGCCGGGGGGGATCATGCGGCAGTATTCAATAAAGGCGCCGCGAATTGATTGATAGGTGGGGAAAAAATCCTGATGATCGCTTTCCACCGCGGTCAGGACAATCCGGCGCGGGTGAAACGCGAGAAAATGTTTGCGGTACTCGCAGGTCTCCGCGATGAAATATTTATTTCCCGGCGCGATGGTTGATCTTCCGTTAAAATTCGCCACGGCGCTGCCCACAAGAACCTGCGCCGGAATGTCGAGACCCTGCATCAGGCAGCCGCTCATCGCGGTGGTGGTGGTTTTGCCATGAACTCCGGCAATGCCGGCTGAATCAAACGCGGCGGAATACGCGCCCAAAGCGTCGGGGTAGCTGACGCGGGGGATGGATTTTCGCCCGGCCTCGGCAAGCTCCGCGTTATTTTCTTCGCTGTAGGCGGCGGAATGAATCACCATATCAATATTATCGGTAATATGGGCGGGATCAAACGTCTCATAATAGGGTATGCCGAGTTCCTTAAGAATCGCGTCGGTATAGAAAATTTCAGGCGTGTCGGAACCGCCGGTTTTTACTCCCCTGTTGTGAAACAATTCGGCAAGGGCGCAGACCCCCGTTCCCTTTATGCCGACAAAATAGACCGAAGCGTCAGGATGGAGTATGTCGGCAAATGATTTCATATTTAATTTTTACATTGGATTTGACGGTATTTCAAGCGGTTCAACGCGGTATTCCCGTAATTTACCGCCGCGGGGATCGGTAAAAACAAGCCCGTTTGACCGGAGGGCAAGAAAACCGTCCGCGGCCTGTTCTCCATACAACGGATCGTTGAGCACCGGACAGCCTATCCAGGCAAGATGGCAGCGTATCTGATGGCGGAACCCCCGTTTCAGCCTTATGGTAAAGGTATAATACCCGTCCCCGGTGACATTGACAATTTCAGTCCGATAATAGCCGCCCTGATCTTTGGCAATTTCCTTATGGGTATTTTTTTGTTCTTTGCCGCAGGCGTCCGTTACCGGACGGACCTGTTTTCTGCCGGGGCCAAAAGGACGGAAAAAACTTTCAACGGCAAGGTTTGTCTGTCCTGGAAATTCAGCTAACGAAAAATTAAAAGGCGGCGCGGGGAAGGAGGAGGGCAGGGCGCTGTTCTTGCGGCAGACAGCGCTGTACTCTTTAATAAAATTTCCTTCATTCTGTAGTTTCAATAAATAATCCAGAGCCTGTTGATTTTTTGCGAAAAGAACCAGCCCCTGTGTTTCAAAATCCAGCCGGTGCAGCATCCCCCCCTCTCTGTTGGAAAGTTCCATGACAGGGGGAAAAACCGCCACGTACCACTCAAGCAAAGTATCGCCGCCGCTGTTTTTGAGCGGAACGCTGTGCATACGGGGCGGCTTATAAACCACAGCAAAGTCTTCGGTCTCGTCGAGGACAAAGGGTTTTCCCTGCTCAGTCATGCTTTTTCTCCTGGCTTAAAAAGAATATAACCACGGAGTACCACGGAGTTTTGATACGAATCTTTCTTCCTCCGTGTAACTCCGTGTCCTCCGTGGTGAAAATTCTTCTAATATTCATTCTGCTTTTCCCCATCATTGAGACTACGGATCATGGCGGTAAAACGTTCCGGCAGAGGCGCTTTGAAAACCCGCGCTGTATCTTCACCCGGTAAAACAATCGCAAGACTCTTTGCGTGGAGCATCAGGCTTGATCGCGGAAAAAGAGCGTCGGCAACGCCATACAGGGGATCGCCGGTGATGGGGTGGCCGAGGTAGCGCAGATGTACGCGGAGCTGGTGCGTCCGCCCGGTTTTGGGCCGCAGCAAAACCAGCGCATGTGTCCGCCATGTTTTAATAACCGAGTAATAAGTGAGCGCAAGCCTGCCCCGCGCGGCTATGGTAAAACGCTTGCGGTCTTTGGGATCGCGGGCGATAAAAGTTTCTATGCGTCCTTTTTTTTCCTGGGGAATTCCGTTGACAATGGCAATGTAGGTTTTTCGTACGCTTCTTGATTTGAACTGCCCGGCAAGAAAGGCCAGGGCCTCGTCATCATAAGCGGCAATGATTACACCTGAGGTTTCCTTGTCGAGCCGGTGTACTATGCCGGGTCTGAGTCCGCCCGTATCGGGAAGGCCGTTCCGTTCAAGTCTGCGGTAATAGAGGGCGTTGGCGAGAGTTCCGCGCCGGTTTCCCGCGCCGGGATGAACCACCATTCCCTGGGCTTTGTTGATTACCACCGCACGCTCATCCTCATGGATAATGTCAAGCGGTATGTTTTCAGGAATAATATTAAGCGGCTCCGCTTCTTTCCAGACCAATTCGAGCAGATCGCCGTTTTTTACCGCGCGGGAAATTTTTACTTCTTTGCCGTTAATGGCGGCTTTTAACTCCCGCGCCTTAATCTGAGAACGGGAAAGCAGACCCAGGTTTTCCGCAATGTAGCGGTCCAGGCGCATCCCGCCGGCGGGAAGAATACCGGTAACGGTATGGTTGAATGAAGGCATCAGGGTTTTTCGGGAGAAGGCGATTTCGGGGCGCCCAGCCCGGCCGCGTCCTCCTCCGTGTCATTACCGTCATCATCCGCGGGCGCTTCCTCAGGCCAGGGCGTACGGTTAATAATGATAGTGCCGGCAGGCAGGGCTTCCGCCCTTTTCCGCGCCTTATACCGCTTTATCTTAACAATAATGAGATCGGTAAACGCGATACCCACAGATATACAGGCGGCAGCCTTTAAAACATTCTGAAATTCACTGCTGTCCATAAGATCAGCGCTGGCGCTTTTTAATGGCCAGGGAGCGTACCGCCTTCCCCTTTCGCTCATGTCCATGCCGTTGGCATTGTACCACCGGTACATATCCATGCCGGTAGTGGCAAAAAGCATGGTAAACGGGATTGAACCAAAAGCAATTATCTCCCAACGGCGCAGATCCTTTGCCCATTGGGGGAAATCGGTTGTATCAAATGTGCCCTGCTGTTGGGTATTTTTTGTCTGCGCCGGAATGTTGAGAACGGAAACTGCCATCAGGAGAAACAATAATATTGATTTTTTCCCCGGATTCAAATTCTTTCTCCAAAAATGGCGCTGCCAACGCGCACCAGGGTTGAACCTTCTTCAATGGCTGTTTCAAAATCGCCGGACATTCCCATTGAAAGGCAGTTCCAGCGGTCTTCAGCCGGGAAGCGCCGTTCCAGTTCCTGCCGGACTTTTACCAGGCTTCTGAAAGCGGCGCGCAAAACTTTATCCTCACGGGTGTTAGGCGCTATAGTCATCAGACCCCGGATGCTTAACGAGGGACAGGAAAGGATCAGCTCGACTGTCCTGAAAAGATCATCAAGATCGGTAAAGCCGCTTTTTGAATCTTCCCCGGTGCGGAATTCCAGCAGCAGCGGCAAAGGGCTGCCGCGGGCCGCCGTATGTTTTGCCAGTTCCGCCGCAAGGGATTCCCTGTCCAGACAGTCAACGCAGTCAAACAGCGATGCGGCAAGTTTTGCCTTGTTCCGCTGCAGGGCGCCAATCAGATGCAGTTCCGTATCAGGATGTTCTTCCCTGAAATTTTCAAATTTGGCGGCGGCCTCCTGCACTCTGCTTTCCCCCAAACAGCGTAAACCCGCCTTCCACGCTTCATCAATCGCTTCCACAGGCTGAAACTTGGTTACGCCCATAAGGGTTATTTCTTCCCGCTTTCTGCCGCAGCGCAGGCAGGCTTGAACTATACGCTCTTCTATTGCTTCAATGTTTTTGGCGATTGACATTCATTATTATAATCCCATATCTTCTATTGTTTTTGCAAGGGCCGCGAATTCCTCAAGGGTAAGATCTTCCGCCCGTTTATTGCCGTCAAGGGCGCTTTTTTCCAGCGCTTCCAGCGCCGCTGCCGCCTGTCCGGTGTTAAAGAAACCGGTCAGATTGTTTTTTATCGTTTTCCTTCGTGATGAAAAAAGCCGCCGCACCAGCGGATAAAAACAGGCGGGTAAAATGCGGGCGGCGTCCTCCCGTAGTTCCAGCAGAACGGCTTGTGAGTCCACGTTGGGCCGGGGATAAAAAGAAGCGCTTTTAATAACCATCAAAGGTTTTACCCGGTATGCCGACGCGCAGACAACCGAAAAAGAAGAATAGTCGGCGCAGCCGGGAGCGGCTGCCATACGCAGGGCGACTTCGCGCTGAACGGTGACAACGATCCGTTTGAAAAAACGCCGCTGTTCGATAAAACCGGCCAGTAATGTCGCGGCGATATTGTAGGGAAGGTTTCCCAAAAGGTACGGCGCGGGAGGCTCGGCAGTCCAGGTTTTTAGTACATCCCCTTCAACCAGGGTAAAGTCCGCGTTACCGGCAAAGAGTTCCCTCAGCGCCCGCGCAAAGCCCGGATCCACTTCAAAGGCGCGGACAGAAAAACCCTTTTCAAGCAGCAGGGATGTCATCGCCCCCAGGCCGGGGCCGATTTCCCAAACGGCGTCTCCCGCCTCCGCTTCCAGAGCGCGGACAAGAGCGTCCCGCGCGGCGGGATTGATTAAAAAATTCTGCCCGAATTTTTTTCTCATGCCCAGGCCGTTCCGATCAAGAAAGGCCCGCAATTCCGCCGCCGAATTATAATTAAGTTCCATCAGGCGAAAGGTTCCAAATGGTTTGCCGCCATGCGGCGGCGGTATTCAAACCAGAGTATCACTGCCATGCTTAACAGCGACAATGATAAAATCAGCCAGGGCTGCCCTTTGATGCCGGGCGTCAGCGCCGCGAAAAAAGCCGTTTTATCCATAAGCCGGTACAGCAGTAAAAGGGGATAACTCAGCAAAGGCGAAAGTACGGGCAGCGCCAGATTGATGGCGAGCCATACCATTGAGCCAATCATAAAGACCGTGGTCAGCGGGGTCAATATCAGACTGGCTATTATGCCCACCGGACGCAGAACGCCGAAAAACCATGCCGTTACCCCGGCGGTGGCAATGAAGGCCCCCAGCGACGCGGAAAGGGACAACAGCAGCGCGGCGGGCGCCTTGCCCCTGAAAATACTGTTAAGCGATTCACCGATGATCAGAATCCCCGCAAGGGCCAGATATGAAAGGATGAACGACAGGGAAAGCCCCGCTTTGGGCGTAATGACTAACTGAATCAAAAAGGCTATACACAACAGTGAAAGCGCTTCCCGTTTGAGCATGCCGAGTACGGCAAGAACTCCTACCAGATACATAAGGGCCGCGCGGTTCAAACTGGGCAGCGGGCCGACAATGTAACAGTAGGCAAGAATAAGAACAGCGCCGCAGATTGCCGAAAGCCGCAGTCCCAGTATTCTCCTCAGTAAAAATGAAATCAGCGCGACCAGCACGGCAAGATGCATACCGGAAAGGGCAAGGATATGCGAACAGCCCGCGTCGCGGTACTGTACGGCAATGCCCGCGTCAAGATTGTCGCGTATGCCCAAGAGCAGGGCCAGGGCAAGGCCGCCCCATAAAGGATCGCCGGCGGGAGGCTGGGTAAAGCGCCGCGTAAGACCCGCCCTGAGTCCGGTGCGGAAATGTTCAAGGGGCGGCGCCCGTTTGGTGATATGCAGCGATTCGGCGGTAAACAGATAAGCGCCGTCGTTACCGGTACGCAAGGTTCCTTCGGCAAAAACTTCCGTTCCCCTGCCGAATTCCCGCAGGCGTTCGGCGTTTTCTTCCGGAAAAAAAACCGTTATGTCCCCGCGCGTTCCGACTTTTACCTTTCCGGCGCCGTTAATCATTTTCAGCGAGAGTGTTGTCATTGCCCTGCCGCCGGAGATCAGCCGGGGGTCGTCAAGCAAAACGCCGGAAATTCCCTGTACGTCATTTTCAGGGATTCCAAAACTGATCTTTTGCGCGGACTGCGCCCCGGCGCCGATGCCCAGCGACAGGCCGGCCGTAAAAGCGGTAAGAATTACGGGCGTTAGGCGTAAAACCCGCAATGTCTGTGGTTTGACATCTCCCATAAGGGGCCAGGAAACCAGCGCCCTGAAAAAGCACAGAACCGCCGCGGGGATAAAAATCAGCGTCAGCAGCGCGTTAATGGTAATTATTTCGGAATGGTACAGGGGAAACAGGCAGTAATAAGCCGCCGCCGCGCCGCAGGCCGCGCCCACCAGCGGGCTGATTCTCGCGTTTTCCGTCATAGGGAAGGGAAACCGTTAGCCGTCATTTGCCGCGCTTTGCGGATCAGCCGCGCTGACAGTCACATTACTGGTTATGCCGCCGCCTGAATCCGCGGACGGCCTGCCGCTTGATCCGGCGTCTTCAGAACCGTTGTCCGCGCCGGGACCCGGCATTTCGCCGTCCAGAACACGGAACGGCAATTCATCCTCATCTTCATCCGGCATCATGCCAAATACTTCGCCCAAAATATGATTCCGTATTTCTATGGGAAGAGTCTCCGCTTCTATGTGCAGAGTCGAGCGGTTGGCGTCTTCCTTGAATTCTGTTGAACGGACAGTGCCGGTTATGCACATGGCGGCATTGTTCAGCGCAAACTGAACCTTAACCCTTAAACCCGGCTCGGCCTTGCCGCCTACGGTAACCGCGCAGCCGGTATCGGATATATCTTCCAGGAAACATTTCATGCCCGGATCAATTTCTATTTTATGCGGCGGCTCATGGTTCGGAGCAAGGTACAGAAAAGCCGCTTTATGCAGCTTTGTCCTGATGGATTTGCGTTTCTGGGTTCTAAAAAGCGACTTGCCCTGCGTTATTTTAAGCGCGGGATACCCCAATGAATAAACTTCATCCAGCACTTCTGAATCAAATACATAACCCGCGTCGTCCGCCCTCCAGAAGTAAACCGAAATTTGCGTTCCCGCCCAGGGCATATTGGAAGGATTCTTTTTATTTACCGGACGGGAGATGGTCATATAGTCGTTGGTATTTTTTATAACCTGCGACCTGAAAACCCCGCTTCCGGTAACAAGAACCCGCAATGTCTGGCCTTCACTTATGTGACGGGAGTTGGAAATGCTGTTTTTTATGGTGGATCTGTCGATTTCGATTTTTTTACGGTAATCGTAAAGTTTGGAGAGAAAATCCTGGGCTCCCCGTTCCTCGGTCTCACCGGACATTTTAATGCTCCGGACCAGTGAATGGATACATTTGTCAAGCAGGCTTTGGGACCCAAAAAGGGTATTGGGGAATTCAAGGTTACATTGAATGGCAAGATGGCGGAGCATCTCTGTTTCTTTGAAGGAAAAACCCGCTTCCCTGCCTTTAACAAAGAACTGTACCCAGCTTGCCCCCCCTCCTTCCTTTTTTGTACGGGAAACCGCAAAGAAAAGCGCTCCAAGCACTATTACTGCTATAACCAGTATAGTCAAAATTCTACCTCGTCACTATAATTATAGTAAATATATTGTAATTGGGAAAGCCTTGTATGGACGCATTTATTGAACCGTTGATACTGTATGCCGTTCTCTTTTTCCGTATTTCCACCGCCGCCATGCTGTCGGGGGAAGCGGTGGAAAATCCCGTGGAATTTTCCGCGATTACCGAAACCGCCCGGATTATTTTGTACAATATCCCCTCGCTGGCCCTTGTCTGGTATCTCCTGCTCAAGGTAAAAAGCTTAAAAGAATGGGGCATTACCCTTCCGGGGAAAAGGGATTTAATTTCCGCTGTCATGGCTCCTCCCGCCCTTATACTTATCGGCATGGCCATCTCAATAGCTTCACGCCATTTTGACGAAATTCCTTCCGGTTCCCGGTTTTTGCCTCCCCAGGGATTTTTCCCCTGGATTATACTGATTATTTCCTGTATCAGCGCCGCCTACCTTGAGGAGAGTTTTTTCCGGTTTTACCTGTTGTCAAAGCGGAAAGAAATGGGGCTTGGCCCCCACCGCGCGGTGCTGGTTTCCGTGGTGTTGTTTTCGCTGTGCCACATGTACGAAGGCCCCTGGGGGTTTCTGAACGCGGTGCTTTCGGGCATTGTGCTGGCTTTTATTTTTTTACGCTTCCGTTCCCTGCACGGCATAGCGTTTGGCCATGCCCTGTACAATGTTCTGGTATATGTCATGGGCGCTGCGTAGATTAATGAAGATTTCACACAAAGAACACGAAGGAAGAGAAGAACACCAAGGGGAATAAAGGGGGTTTTGTCTGTTATCTTATCGTGAAGCTATCAAGCTTGGATAGCTTACAACAATCCCTTCCTTCCTTCTTTCTTTGTGATCTTTGTACCTTTGTGATCTTTGTGTGAACTCTTTGGGATTAATACAAATGCCGGTAAACATCAAAATACGAGGCCCAGGGCCGCTGCGGATCATCGGCGATGATGTTTTTTGCCAGCACACAACTGCGGCGGAGTGAAAAAACCGCCGCCCTCGCGCCCCCCGCGCCCAGGCGTTTTTCACGATAGGCTTTTTCTTCCGATGCCGGGACATACGCCGTTTCACTGTCCGGGTCAGCGTAGCCAAAGCCCCAGAGTAAAGAAGACAGTGAATGTTTTTTACCGCCCCCCGGAATATGGTAAATCTCGGCCTGATTAACCCGTATGCCTTCAATCAGGGCGGCGTTCATTTTTTCCGTAAATTCGCCGGGGGGGAATTCATGGGTAAAATCTACGGCGGCCATTTCCGCGCCGGCGGTGATACCGATGGACAGGGGGGAAACAATTTCCAGTTTTGCCAGAGGGTTAAAGCCCTGGGTGTAGAGTATGTCCAGACCGGCGCGGCCCATCGCCATGGAAAAAATTTCGACCAGGCTTAAATGCCCGTGAAAGACGGCGCTGCCCTCTTTGGTAAAACTGAACAGAAGCCGCCAGATTGCGGGATCGCTTTGTGGGGACTGGGGATCGGGAATAGGGGACTGGGGATCGGAGGCAGGGTTTTTATTGCGCGTAATGCCGGCATCAGGCTTGCAAACGCCGCAGGGCGCGGCGCAGTCTTCCGTACAAAGGGGGCTTAATTCGGCTTTTAGGGATTTTTCAAATTCTTTGCGCAGATACGCCGGTGAAACGCCGGAAACTACCGGCTGCCAGGGCGGCGGGACATCAATATTTTTTGCGGCGAGAAATTCACCGGTAAGCGCCGCGTGATGTTCCAGTATGTCCCGCCAGACATCTTTGACAATAAATTCCTGCCACGCGTCAAGCCTGCTTCCCGCGCGGAACGCCTGCTCAATCAAATCCCCCGCGCGCTCGTCCCCCCGGCTCAGAATGCCTTCCAGCATTGACACCAACGGATCGGAAACGCTGACCTTGTGGCCCAGGGGCTTAAGCCGCGAGCGGATAAATTCAAGTTTCGCGGCGGCGCTTTCGCTGTCAATCTGCCGCGCCCACTGGTAGGGCGTATGGGGCTTGGGTACAAATATTCCCACATTAACATTGAAGTGCATGGCGGTCTTGCGGGCGACAGTGGTAATAAAATTAACAATTTCCGTTTCTTCGGAATATGATTCCCCTTCCGGCAGCGGGGGAACCGGCAGGCCGATCATAAAATAAAATTTTGCCCCGCGCCAGCCGTTTCGTTTCGCTTCCCGCAGAATCTCCACCACCGAATTTTCCGTTACCTGTTTGTTGAGCGCCAACTGCCAGAAGTCGCGGGGAGTTTCAATGGCAAAGGTCAAACCGCTTTTGCGCGTTTGAGAAATTTTTTCCAGCAGGGAAAGGGCAAAGGTTGATACCCGCAGCGAGGGCAGCTGAAACGAAACATGCCTGCCGGAAAAACGCCGGTTCAAAGTATCAACAAGTTCCCCAATACCCGCGTAGTCCCCGCTGGAAAGCGAGGAAAGGCTTATCTCGCGGTAACCGCCCTGCGTGATAAAAGCCTCCGCCTCGCGGACAAGGGCTTCCCGCGTCTTTTGCCGCATCGGGCGGTACCAGTACCCCGCGTGGCAAAAACGGCAGCCATTGGGACAGCCCCGCATAATTTCAAGTATGCCGTGGTGCTGCACGGTCTTCATGCTGGGGATGGGGTAAACCGCGAAAGAAGAATCAACCACGGAGGACACGGAGTTACACGGAGGAAGAGAAGATTTTCGTATCAAAACTCCGTGTAACTCCAAGCTGTCCGTAGGACAGCAGTCCTCCGTGGTTAAAAATTCTTCCTGGCTACTTCCCGCCGCTCCCCGCCCAGCAAAACAGGAATCTACGGCGCGGACAACCCGCTCTTTTCCCTTTACCCATATATGGGGATGTTCTTTTATACACTCAAACATTGCGGCGCGATTCCCGCCGTTTTGTTTTATCGTTAATAATTCTTCTACCAGATCAAAAAAACCCGCTTCCGCCTCGCCTATCCAGAAAGCGTCAATAAAGGCGCTGTAGGGCAGGGGATTGGACACGGCGGGGCCTCCGGCTATGAGTAGGGGATCGGTTTCGCCGCGCTGGTCTGAACGCAGGGGGATGCCGGAAATGTCAAGCATGGCAAGAATGCCGGAGATTCCCAACTCATAACCCAAGGTAAACAGCAGGAGGTCGAGGTTTTTTAAGCTGATGCCGGTGTCCAGGCCGTACAGGGGCAGGGCCCGGTCACGGAGCAGTTGTTCAAAGTCCGGGGCGGGGGCAAAGGCGCGGTCGCAGGAAATACCGGGAATCCGGTTAAGGCCGTTGTAAATTATCCGCAGGGCCTGATTGGACATCCCTATTTCGTAGAGGTCGGGAAAAGCGATGAGGGTTTGCAGGGGGGCGTCCCGGCGGGCGAGGCGGCCGTATTCGCCGCCGCAATAGCGGGCCGGCTTTTCCACCTCCAATAGCAGCGCCCCCAGGTCATGAACAGGATCAACATACCCGGTATTAATGGTTATACCTTCTGACATATATGCTCATCGCCAGCCCTATTCCCAGCATTGCCGAAATCAAAGAGGAACCCCCGTACGACATAAACAGCAGGGGGATGCCGGTGATCGGCATAATGCCCATAGTCATGCCGACATTAACCAAAAAGTGAAAACTGTATACGCCGACCAGCCCGGCGCAGATATACGCGGCAAAGGGGTCGGTTGTTATTTTTATGATTCGCAGAAGACGCAGACAGATGATCAGAAACAGGATAAAAACCAAAATCCCGCCGACAAATCCCGCCTCCTCGGAAAATATTGAAAAAATAAAATCGGTGCTCTGCTCGGGGAGAAAACGGTAATGACTCTGGGTTCCCTGTAAAAATCCCTTGCCGGTAAAGCCCCCGGCTCCGATGGCGGTAACGGACTGGATGATGTTCCAGCCCGCGCCCCGCGGATCTACATTGGGGTCAAGAAACACAATCAGCCGCATGATCTGATAATTTTTTAACACCTTGCGCGCGGCATAAGACGCGCCCAGCGACAAAACAATAATGGCGACAATATACAGCAGCCAGTAAAAATACCGCTTCTTGTATTTCAGATAACCAAACAGGGCAATGGCCATGATAAGGGTCAGGGCAAGGATGGTTATAATGATAAGGCGGGGATTGGTCAGCATGACAATGGCGGGCAGGGATTTCCGCAGAATATAGGTTTGCCAGAACGGAAGAACCGTTAAAAGGCCGGTGAGCAAAATACAGAAAATCAAGAAAAATATATAACGCGTTGATATACCGGCGACAAATGTCATGGAGAGCAGAATCGGAATAAATACCAGCGAAGTGCCCAGGTCCGGCTGCACCAGTACGATTCCCATGGGAACAAGCACGATAAAGCAGGATGTTAAAAAACGGCCAAAAGGATTCCCGCTGAGCCGCGTGTCTGTCAGATAACGGGCCAGAAAAATAATGGTAGAAACTTTCGCGAATTCCGACGCCTGAATGCCAAACATGCCAAGTCTCAGCCAGCGGGTGCCGTGAACCACCCGGCCAAAGACGCAGGTGTACAACAGGGGAACCAGGATAATAAGGTACAGGTACAGCGCAACATCGTAAGAACGGCGGTAATTGAGCAGCGACAATGTCAGGGCGATGATCAGGCCGATGGAAGCCCATATAATCTGGCGTATATATTCAGTGGAAGCCAGGGCGCTGGTAGAACTTGTTCCTGATGAATAAATGAACATAATGCCCAGCACCATCAGCGCTATTACCGGCATGAGAACAAAAAAATCAACTTCAAGTATGTCTTTGGGTTTCATTCCCTGCGCCCCTGTACCGGCATCATATAACTCAGCCCCAGGCTCTGCACCGCCTCCTCGCAGTCCTGATTCGCGAAAATTCCCTGAAAAATAATTGCCGACGCGTAGGGGGCCCACCACTCCCATTTATTGACCGCTTCCACAATAATCGCCACGACAATCTGTTCTTCGGGATTATCGGTCGTATAGGGCGCGTAGGCGGCAAACCATGAATGCCAATGGTCCTGCAGGCCCACTTCGCCGGTTCCCGTCTTGCCGGCAATTTCAACGGTTTTAATATTCAGGGGAAACCGGGCGGTTCCCTCGCTGATTACCCCCCGCATATCCCGCCGGACGGCCTCAAAAATTTTGGGATCAATGTCGCTTTTATGGAGCAGTTCCGGCGCCGTCTGGCGCTCTATCGCCCCCGAAACCGGATCCCTCACTTCTTTGAGGATATAGGGTTTGTATACCCTGCCGTTATTCACGGTCATACATATCATATTGGCCATCTGAAGCGGCGTTACCAGGGTGTAACCCTGCCCAATGGACATATTCATGGTATCGCCGCCCAGCCACTTTTCGTGGAAGCGCCGGTTTTTCCACTGGGGGGTGGGAACAAAACCTTCTATTTCGCCGGGGAGGTCAATGCCGGTCGCCGCCCCAAAACCGTAATCTTTGGCATACGAGACGATCCGTTCCGCCCCCAGGGCGTCGCGCCCTACCTGCCAGTAATAAATGTCGCAGGACTGAGCCATTGCCCGGTGCAGATTCATCCGCCCATGACCGGGTTTGCGTATATGGCAGCGCCACTGCCGGTTGCCGTATTCAATTTCACCGGGACAGTCCACCAGCCGGTCAACGGGGAAGGCGTTTTCCGCCAGTATCCCCGTGGTCATTATCACCTTAAACGTTGAGGCGGGAGGGTAACTTGACTGTATAACCCTGTTGATAAAAGGTTTGTTGGGATCGTTGACCAGGGCCTGGTACACATAGCGTTCCCCTCTGGTAAAAATATTGGGGTCAAACCAGGGATATGAAACCATGGCCAGTATTTCTCCCGTGGCGGGACGCATCACCACCGCGGCGCCGATCCGCTCCCCCAGAGCCTGTTCAACCAGCGTTTGAATCCGCCGGTCAATGGTCAGCACCAGATTTTTTCCCATTTCGGGAGGGACGCGCTCCCCCAGACCGGAGACCCTCTTGCCCCGCACATCGACCGTTCTTGTTTCCCTGCCTTCTTTTCCCTTCAGCAGATCGTCATACTGGCGCTCTATCCCCGTTTTGCCGATTACATCTCCCTGGTGGTAACCCTGGTTGTACAGTTGGGTCAACTCATCCCTGGTTATGTCGCCGACATATCCTACAATGTGGGAAAGGCTTCCCAGGCTGAGATAATTCCGCACCGGCTTGCTGTTCCACGAAACGCCCGGCAGGGAATCTTTCCGCTCGGCAAGGGCGGCTATCAGCCGGTAAGGGACATTGACCGCTATTTCCACCGGCTGATACAGGTGATAGTAACGGGGGGGTATCTTTGCCTGCATCTCGTCCGAGGAGATTTCCAGAATCGCCGCGACATTGGTTATCAAATCCGGTATTTCGCCGCGGGGAACCTCGCCGGGAGTAATGCTGACCGCAAAGGAATCGGCGTTCAGCACCAGCGCGTTGGTGTAGCTGCGGTCGTAAATCTCCCCCCGCTGGGACGGCAATATTTCCGTGCGGCGGGAAATATCATGGGCATGGGAACGGTACTGCTCTCCGGAAAGTATCTGCATATTGAACAGGCGCAGGCCGTAAACGCAAAACAGCGCGAGAAAAAGAATTCGCATAAGGTTGATACGGATGTCTGAGTCGCCCTGCCGGGGATCGTTATTCACATTGCGCCTCCCCTTTCTGATGTAAGCAGGGAACTGAACCGTTTGAGCAAGGCAAAGAGGAACGGCGCGATAAAGGTATTCAAAGCCAATTCCGCCCACAGAAGGGGGGTAGTAAGCGGGTAAGACTGAATTATGCCGCCCATCAACAGACTCAGCAAAAAGAGAATGAGCGCCTTGATGAGGGTCGCGGCGGCGCACAGAAACATGGGAAGCAGAAAAACGTCCAGAAAGAAAGTTCCTTTCATCAGACCCGTCAGCGCGCCAATAATCATGCGGACAAAGGCGTTGAGGCCCAGGGGGGCGGCGGAAAGCAGATCAAGCGCTATCCCGTAAAAGAAACCGGAAAGCTGCCCGGTCATCGTTCCGTTGACATAAGCGGAATAGACGATGATCCCCAGAGCGATATCCGGTACGGCGCGGTACAGGGCAAAGTGGGAAAGCAGCGTCGATTGGAGAACAGCCGCTATCAGGCCAAAAATAACAGTCCAAATAATGTTTTTAATCATCGGCGTCTTTTTCTTCTATTACGAATACATATTCGAGGCGGGAAAAATCAATCAGCGGTTCCAGTTCCGCTTCCATTGAAATTTCATACTCATGGTAGGATACATTGCTTATCCTGCCTATATTTATATCCGGCGGATACACTCCGCCCATACCGCTGGAAACGACCAAATCGCCCTGGCTTATCATATCCCTGGCCCTTTTGGGGATAAAGCGCATCCTCATGGGCAGGTCGGGACTGCCCTGTCCCTCGACAATACCCTCATAACGGGAAGCGGCAAAACGGGAAGCGACCAGCAGGCTGGAATCGTACAGGGGCATCACCAGGCTTTCATAAGACCTTACCTGAATGACCTTGCCCACCAGCGCCTGACTGCCCCCCTGCCAGGCAATGACCGCCATGTCACGCGCAACTCCCGAACGGCTCCCCTTGTTAATCACCAGGGCGGAATAGAGGTTGTCCGGATCCCTGCCGATAAGTTTGGCGGGTATGTGGCGGTAATTTAAGCCCTGCGAAAAAGCAAGCTGTTCCTTCAGGCGGATATTTTCCTGATTTATCTCCGCCGCGCTCCGCTCAAGCCGTTCGTAGCGGGCGACGCGTTCCAGCAGTTCGCTGTATTCCGATCTGAGTTTCGCGAGTTCCTGTACGGAAAGAATTGACCGGGAAACCACCGAAGAAACATCGTCCACCCTGCCGCGCACGCCGGAAAAAACAGATAAGCCCGCGTCGCGGACATTCATAATCAGGCTGCGTGTGGAAAACAGAAGCAGGGAAAACGAAATCGCCATGAGCGCCGAAAAAACATACAGTTCCATTGGCAAACGGTTTTTCGGCGTCCACCTCCTCTTCTTCATACCTTACCCGTTCAGGCTGTCATAAATATTTTTTGAACTGTCAACGCCCCTGGTATAGTCAAAATACTTGCCCGCCCCCAGCGCCACGCAGTCCAGCGGATGTTCGGCGATAAACACCGGAACGCCGGTTTCAGCGGCGATCAATTTGTCCAGGCCCTTCAGCAGCGACCCGCCGCCGGTCATCACGATGCCCCGTTCAACAATGTCGGCGGCAAGCTCGGGCGGCGTTTGCCCCAGGGTTGATTTAATATTGTCAATGATTTGGTTAATGGGATCCCGCAGGGCTTCCCTGATCTGATCGGAGCCGATTTTGAAACGCTGGGGCAGGCCGTTGGCCGCGTTGGTTCCCTTTACTTCAACTTCTTCAATATTTTTATCGGGGACGGCGTTGCCGATTTCGATCTTGAGGTGTTCCGCCATCTGCTGCCCGATAATGAGGTTGTTAACCATTCTGACATATTTGATGATCGCCTCGTCAAATTCATCGCCGCCCAGCCGGATGGCGTTGGTGACCACCATGCCCCCCAGCGAGATAACCGATATTTCCGTGGTTCCGCCGCCAA
>Ga0268262_10000615_pt1 | contig 46448 bp, 37 predicted proteins | sample TergutNc150P3_FD_190354 | JGI IMG/M metagenome (GOLD analysis project Ga0268262, IMG submission 190354) | Nasutitermes corniger P3 segment gut microbial community from laboratory colony in Florida, USA - Nc150 P3 (SPAdes) (version 2) | ecosystem: Host-associated > Arthropoda: Insects >... | reverse complement strand
GCATCGCTAGCTGCAATAATTGCTTCTTTTCCTTTATCGTGAACAGAAACAACGGCACCTAGAACAGCCGCTATGGGAAGCAATGAGCTTCTGCATAAGTGAATTGCATCTTCGTATTTTTTATCCGCCACATATCTACCAAAATCCAGAAGGAATCTGTCGCGTCCCTTTGAGGAACGCACGTAAATGTAGAGGATTCTTTCCACGGCAATACCGACACCGGCAAGACCTACGAACAAGATAACCCACATGAATTGCCAACCCGCCTGAGATGGGTTAAACGAGGCAAGCGTGTTTTTTATGACGACATCCATTTTTTATACTCCTATGGTTAGTGGATGAAAAAGTTTTTCCTATATAAATATAGATTATTTTTTTCAAGAAAAAACAATCTACATTGATTTTTTTTAATCATCAGAGCCTCCTGGCGAAGACGGAGACGATCCGCCTCTCCATTTTGACCTTAAAGTTGCCAATTCTTCCTTTAATTTGGTATTTCTGGCCTTTGCTTCCGATGCTATCTCTTTGTAAGTTTTAAGCTGCTCTTGCGGTGTAAGGTCTTGAGACTTCTCAATTTGTGTTAAACGAGCCTTTGTTTTGTTGTAAGCATCGTCTCTGAACAAGGTGCTTGGGTCAAATTCCTTTATTGTGGTTGCCAAAAGCTCGTTTTCCGCATCAATTTTCTTCACCAAGGTGAACAAGCTGTCTGTCCATTTGTTCTTTATGCCATAGTGGGCAGATGCTTTTATTCCGCTGGCGCAACGGGGCAAAGCTCCTTGCTTGGCTGCCTGACTCTTATTCTTCAACTCTTCGCGGTAAGCTTCCAAATCTTCGTGGACCGCAAAAATAGCGTCCTCTTTTGCCATACCTTGGTCGGCTATGAATTCCTTCATCATGGCAACGCTATCTGGCAGTGGAGCCTCGGCAAAGGCATTTCCTACCTCGTCAAAATTCTGGCAGTCACGGTAATACATTTCAATATAGCCATCTTGGGCAGCCACCACATCAGGATTGTAATAACCTTGTTCACGCGCAAGATCTATGTTTGCCTGGAACAAAGGCCTCGCCTGTTCGTAATAAGAGGGCAACTGCTGAACCACTTGTATTCTTTCCACAAAAAGCTTTTCTTTATCAACTTTGCCTTTTTTGTCTCTAACATCAAGTTCTTGTCCACGCACTTTTGCTGCCACCACCACAAATAGCTCCGCTATGCGATTTTTGGCACGGAATGTCCATTTTTCAGAGGCATATTCAGCAGACTTTGCATAGTGCTTTGTTGCGCCTTGCAAAATTCCCATAAGCTTTTTAATCATATCTAACTTTGCTTTATCGTTGCCTTTTATAGTCAATGGGTTCATAGATGCCTTTTCAAATTCGCCAAGCATAAAGGCTGCTTCTGCCGCAAATGCAGGGTCTGGATTTTTAAGCTGAAGACCAAACTTGTCGTAAGTGGCAATGGTGTTCTTAAAGGCATTCATGGCCTTTGCCGAGTCTTTGGCTTCAAGATATGCTCTACCAGTTTTGGTATAGGCATTAATCAGCTTTTCTTTATCTGACTGATAATTCTTGATAAAGTTCTCGTATTCTATAATAGCGTTTTTCCAATCTTTGGCGTTTTCGTAAGCCACAGGAATACTATATGCAGCATCCAGCGCATAAGAGCTTTTTGGATATTCACGCACCAAATCTCTATTGCAACGAATTGCCTCTTTGGTTTCCCTAGCATCGTCCCAGGCAAGGCAAGCGTTGTAAAGCAAGGCTGGCGTTTTTTCGTGCTTGGGGAATTTTCTGAATGCAATTTCGTAGGTTTGGGCAGCAAGTTTTTTGTTAGCCCTTATAGCGACAGAATCCTTGGCAGGAATGGAATCGTAAGTTCCACCAGCCGCAAAAATTGCATTTACAGCCATAGAATCTTGCGGGTAGTTTTCTGTTATGAAAAGATAGGCTTTTGCGGCATCGGTATATCTGCCATCTTTTTTATAGGCAACAGCGGCACGGACAATACCTTTGATAGCCAAAGGCGACTTGCCATATTCTTTTGGAAGTCTCATCCAAGCTTCGGCTGCTATGGAATTTTGCCCTGCGTTTTCGAAAGCAACGCCTGCCTCAAACAAAGCCTTGTCGCTGAAATCTGCTCTGGGGAATCTCTTGACCAGCGCTATATAAAGATCTCCACCAGCCTTATGGTCGCCTTTCTTAACAGCCTTTTCTGCACGCTGGTAAAGCACAGCAGCAATGGATGTTTCAACTTCCTTAGCAGCGGTTGCAGCATTGGTATCTCTAACCCCTATACCATTTTTCTCTGTATATTGCTTGTAAACCCACTCAAACCTCTCTTGAGCTTCGTCTAGCTGATCGTCTTCCAACAAAGCTTGAGCTGTCATACGGGTTATGAGCAATGTGTATTTATGCTTTGGGAAATCCAACATTAGCTTTTTCAAAGCGTCTATAGCAGCTTTGTATTGCTTTGCGTTGTAATGAACTATAGCAGCGTTGTAAGCTATTTCAGGAGCAGCTGTGTCTTTGCCAAATTTTGACATATATCTTTCAACTTGCTTGAAATAGTCTTTGGTTTCTGGCATACCATAAGCTTTAATAGTATCTCCGGCTGCTTTTTTCTTTATTGCATCTTCACGAGCACTGTTCATAGCCAGCACCGCATTGTAGCCTGCATCGTTTTTGGATAGCACAACACCGAGGTTTTGCGGACGGCGACCATAACGGGTTGTATCTGCATCAACTATCCAATTGTACTGTTCCGCTTGTTTTTTGAATTGATCTAGTTCTTGGTAAACAAGAGCCATATTCATGTGAACCTGATATTCACGCCAATCTGGTTCGCTTTTATAACGGGCAATAAAATTTTCGTAGTGTTGAATTGCATTTGCGTATTCCTTTTTGGCACCCTCGGTATCGCCTTTTTTCTTTTTATCGGCAGCCTGAGCGTGCATATAGGTTGGTATTTCAAGCATTGACCTGCGCATTGCATCATCTGCGGATTTAACGCTTTCAGGATACATGCTGTTCTTTTTATACCAAGCGGAACCGCGGTCATAGCGTTTTGCAACTTTGAATCTCTGTTCCTGAGCTTTATCTGGTTTTTGCTGCAAAAGGTAAATATCAACCATCGCCAAATCCGCAAGAGGCGCATCTATGTAGGTTGGGTTTGTTTCTATTAAGAAATCAAACGCCTTTATAGCTTGGTCGTGACGATCGTGGTCTTTTGCTTTTTGACCTATGCGGTAATAAAGAGAATCTTTATACGAAACTTTTTTTGATTTTATGAATTTTTCCGCCACGTGAATACCGTCGTCCAAATCGGAAAACGAAGTTGCCATATAGTCCATAGCTTCAACGCGCATATCTTTTATGTATTTGCCTTTGTCTGCGCCGTCTATATATGCCCAAAATTCCTGAGCAGCTCTTTCATAATCTGCCTGATTGTAATAAGATTCAGCCAAATGGTATTGAGCATAAGCGGCTTCTTTCTTTGCGCCGGGCATGTTCGTTGGAATATTCGTGATTTTTTCGTAAGCTTTTATGGCATCTGCCCATTTATTGGTGTTATAGTAATATTCACCTATACGAAGCCATGCGCCAGAAGCTAAAGTGTGATTGGGATATTTTGAAACCAAAGTTTTGCGCAAGTCAAGAGCTTGTTTTACCTCGCCCTTGGATTCCAAAATAAATGATGCCTGGAACAACATATTTGGTGCAGTATTGCCATCTGGGAAATATTTTACGTAGTCAAGGAAGATTGGCAAAGAACCATCATGGTTGATTTTCGGTGGAGTACTAGTCCCTTTACACTGTGGAAATTTTTTCACGTTATTGTCGCGGTCCGCGCAAAATTGCACAAGTTCTTCGTACTTGGTTTGCTCGCCAGTGAAATTATATTCTTCTAGTTTGAAAAGCTCCTGACCCCATTGCTGAAGTATTGTGGCACAGTTGGGATCTTTCTTTTTTTCGTTTGAACGGCAATTACGGGAATTGGATTGGTCTTCCCATTTTTTAACGGCAGTTTCAAGATCGCCTCCGCTAGAAATGGTACTTGCTCGGCAAGCCTGTTCGGCTTTGGCTTTTTGAGCTTTATAATTCGCGGCACAGTCGGCATATCCAGCAGCAGCCTTGCCCATTTTTGTGCATTTATCAAAAAGAGTTTTTGCCTTGGCTGTTTCTCCATCGCATCCACTCTTTGGAGCTGCATTAGCAGCTGCCACTAAAACCAACGTTCCAAAAAAGATAGCTTTTACGTTCATAATTTCCATTTCCCTTTTCCTGTTTATTCTAAATCATCCAATTCGTCTAAATCGCCAAGGCCGCCACCACCGCCACCGCCGCCGCCCGAACCAGCAGGCAATTGAGCGATTTTTGTAGAAACAACAGCACTTGTCAAACCAGCATCACTTAGAACTCTTTGCCTGCTCGCCTCAAAACGGTCGCTTTGAATAACTCTCTGCTGGAAATCCGCAAAGTTCTCAATTTCGCGATTTGCCTTTTCAAAATCAGGACGAAGCGCGGCACGTTTCTGCTCAACTCTAGGAGTTGGAAGCTGCCTGGCCAAATCCAAAGCACGAACTTGAACGCTATCAAAGTGTTCTTTCATATTGTCGTAAGCAGACCTTGCGCTGTCTTTTTGCTCTTTTGTAATGGTCGGATTCTTTGTGAGTGCTATGGCTTTGTTCAAATTTTTATCTGCGGCCCTTAGAGCACCTTCCAAATAATCGCAATAGCCTTCAACAAGGTAGGCTTCCGAAACTAGGTATGAATTTGGACGGTTCTTTATTATCCAAGTTGTAAAAGGCCTGGCATTTTTGGTGTCGCGAACCTTCAAGAAGCTCCAAGCAAGCGCAAGAGCTGCTTCTTCGTAGAATGGAGAATTGATGTTGGTTACCTGACCATAGAGCTTTGCGGCTTCGGGTAGTCCATCTTTTTCCGCAAAGTAAATATGACCAAGTTTTATTTTTGCTGCATCTTGCAAATCTTTTTCAGACTGGTTAGATGGCTGCTGACCTATTATATCGCTGAATGAACCCTTTGCTTCTTCCCATTGCTCCAAACGGCTATATGCTATGCCCATTGTGTAGCGAGCGTAGAAGTAGTTGGCGTTTCCGGGCAAAATTGAGGCGAGCAACTGAACCGCATCTTTATACTGACCCTGCTCAAACTTTATTTGACCAGCAACATAATCGGCATCTGGTTTAACGTCTGACTTGGGGAAGGTTTGGATTATGTACTGGTATTTTACCATAGCTTCGCCATAACGACCTTCTTTATACTCTATGTTCATCAACTGGAAGTGATATTTTGGAACTTGGTCGGAATGAGGATATTTTTTAATAGCCTCATTATAGACTTTTTGAGCAGCCAAGTGCATACGCATATTTTCAAAGGATTTGCCTTTGTAGAATGCTGCTTGGTCAACCAAGTGGAATGTTGGGTATTTGGTTTGCACTTTGCCAAACGCATAAGAGGCTGCGATAAAGTCGCGGTTTAGGTACAAGCGCATAGCTGCACGGTAATCGTTTTCAGGCTCTATCTTCAAGCGGCGGTATCTAGCTTCGCCAATGCTCTCTTCACGGGTGTTGCCAAATCTAGCACTAGCGCGAACATTCCACAAAAATCCACGATTCTTTTTCTCAATTAAATCATCGTGAGACATTTCAAGATCTAATCCGAGATAGCGGAAGAGGTTTACGTCTTTTACGTTTATGGTTGCGCCAATAACTGGGTAACCTTCTTTTGTTAGACGTGCCTTAACTCCAAGATTGTGCGTTATGTAATAGGTTGCAGTAACACCAAATTCCATTATATTGCCGGTACCGCCTTCCCTATCTACGTGGAAAATATCTATAATGCTAACTTCGCCCTTTATTTCTAAAATACGGTTCAAACCACGATAAAACAAAGACAAGTTTAGGTTAGATGGAATAGCATAACCCTCTAAATTCTCATCTCCGCCTTGGAAAACTGGAGCAACAAATCCATAATCACAGTTATCATCTTTTGCACATTCAACAGCTCCATCTGTATTGGCAATAACTGGTTGCAAAATATTTTGAACAGCAACGCCTATTTGCAAATGACCTAGTTTGGAATCACTTATCGGGTTCCAGCTTATGCCGATGTCTGAACCTAGTGTTATCTGTTTGTTGAAGCCAAATTGGTTTACCTGCAAAATTGAGAAATCAATGCCGAGAGCCAACCAATGGAAGGCACGCCAAGCATAACCCAATATATAAGCGTTTTCCGTGTAATCGCCATTGACATCGGTATTGTCCACCGTGGCTCCGTTTTCAAAGAACGTGAATCCAAAGGTGTGGTCGTAAGTACCGGGCAAAGGGAACACAACAGAGCCATATTCCTGCATGGCTGCACCTTTTATGGTGCTGAAAAAACCGCCAGTTACTTCTAACTGGTCGTTTTCTGCTATACCAGCAGGGTTGACATACATGGAGGTTGTTCCGCCAAATTCACCAAACCAGTCGTTTTGCTGGTATTTGTTTGGTGAGTAAGATATTTCTGCAAGCACATAGCTCGCAGAAAAAAACACTAACGCAATGGAGAGCAATATATGTTTCACTTTAAATTCTCCTTAGTTATCCGTGCGTTGGAATTCTATGCGGCGGTTTTTCGCTCTTCCCGCTGCGGTACTGTTTGATGCAACAGGCTGATCTGGCCCTCTGCCTTCGGAATCAAGGCGAGAAGCGCTTATGCCACGAGTGATTAAAAAATCCACCACAGCCTTTGCACGAGCTTCTGAAAGTTTTTGGTTCGCTTCTCTTTTGCCTTGGTCATCTGTGTGACCAGTTACTTTGAACGTAACTTCTGGATATGCGCGCATTGTTTCTACCACAACCATAAGATTAGCAAAAGAATCTTCTGTTATATCTGCTTTGCCGCTCAAGAAATTAACACCTTCTACCACAAACACCTTCTTTGGTGGTGGAGGCGGTGGAGGTGGAGCCTCTGGCTCTGGTTCTGTTTCTACCTCTTGATATTCTACTTTTTCCATGGCAAATTCTGGATCGTTTTCTTGCATCACAGGCTGAGGCTCTTCGCCTTCTACTCTTTTGGGTCTTACTACAGAAATATCTTTTATCAAACCTATATCCAAGCGAGCATAACCCTGTTTCACCATTGGGGATTTGGGCTGAACAAAGAAATCTGGGCTGAAGATAGATGGATTTCTGAATTGCGGATCTAAAGACTTATTGGTGCGATTTACTTTTATGAAGCGGTTAAACGGATAATAGTTTTTATATATGTTGTTGTAGTCCATGCGGGTTTGACCAGAAGCGGGATCTGCGAAAACACCGTAGTAATGGTTTTCCATAAAGATATTGTTGACCGCCACAACGTTAGAGGGACCTTTGAGTGCAAGCCCTGAGAAACCATTGCGAAGCACCACGTTTTGCTCTATTTTGGAATCCAAAGACTTAGCACCCCAAGCAAGAATACCGCTCCACCGATTGCCATAAACAACGTTGTTCGCTATTTCGGGCAAGGAAATGAACGCTGCTACGCCTGTGGCGTGGTTGTCTAGGATGTAATTGTCGTGAACGTAAAGACCGCCTGTGTTTTCGCACAAAACGCCTTCCAAACCATTGCGAATGGTGAAATGGGAAATTTCCGATTCGGTAACTCCCATAACGGTTGGCCCTCTGCGACCACCGTCTATTATAGTGGTTAGTGGGTCTTCGCCCTTTAACACAACACCCATCACAAGGGTTACGTTTTCGTCATATACGCCGCGCTTCACCAAAACAGTGTCGCCGGAATCTGCATTTCCAAGCGCATCGGATATGGTTTTATAATTTCCCGGAACCCGAATAACCTTGGCGAACGCCGCGCCAAAGAACACGGAAGCGGCTATAACTGCAAAAGAAAGATGTTTTAACATATTAAACCATTGTCTCCGATTAGGTGCTTTCTTCTTCTTTTTTTGAACCTTGTATCAAATTTCGCAACTCTTGAGCTGCTTTTTTAATGTTTTGCAAATGTTTGCGTGCTCTGGTACCTGCAATTCTGGTACCTCGCCCGAATTTGGCATATTCTGCCTTAAACAGTTCCATTTCACTTTCCAAATTTTGCAACCAATCCATAAAATACTCCAATAGGTAATCAAAAAATACATTTTTTTTTGACGAATAGCACATTTTTTTTAAAAAAAGTCATTTTTTTTGTTTTTTTAGCCTTTTTTAGGCTCTAACAGGGCGAATATACATATATATATAGTATAATAAACTCTGATTAACCCTCTTTGGGACAAGGGACTAGGGAATAACCATCTATAACTTATCCTTGAGATTATGCTCGGAATTTCTGACCAAAGGTATTTCTAGCAGAGCTTCTTGCCGTTTTTCGCGTTCTTGCTGGGCAATAAATCGCTGCCTTTGCTGTTTGTAGTAATTAACCTGCTGATTGTAGCGTAAAATGATTTCTTTTGAAATTATGAATTGCATCCTTTTAAGGTGATTTTCCATATTGCCAAGAGAGTGCATAATTATTACAACAGATATAAACAGCACTATGGCAAAAGCCGCTGCAAAAAGTATTGCGAGTCTTATTTCTGGTGTAGGAATGCTCATATTGGGGGTAAATATAGTAAACGCAGATTAACTCATTCAGCTTTCGTATATATTTGATATAAAAGCTTAGAGATGATTTTTGAGAAAAAATTTCACGCAACGCCGCCACAAAGTACTTAATTGGCGGTGAAGACTTGCATTAGCAAAAATATTTTAGTATCTTTTCTGGAGAGGCACAGCTCGGAGGTTGAGAATATGATATTTGGAGAATGGAATATAGATTAAGCTATTGAGGTGGCAAGGGAAGAGGCTAGCGAGGATGGTCGCGAAAAAAGAGACGAGGAAATTCTAGACCTCATAAAGAAAGGCTATACTGCTGCCGACATTGAAAACCACATCCGCAAACAAACCCGCTCTACAACTGCATAAAAAAACGCTCATTTCGGCTTCGCTCAATGAGCGGAGGGCTGAGCGTAGCCGAAGCCTAGACAATTTTCTATTTTACCCTTCAATTATGCGTGTATTTTCTCTTGAACATAGATGGGGTAGCACTTCCTCGGTTTCAACAGGGGCCTCTGTTGATATTACCGAAGAAATCTTAACCGTGGATTTCGCAGTTAGGGAAGCTCCGAGCTGCTTTTGCCAATCTAAGGAGCAAGACGGCGATGCTGTTTGGGAAGATTCTTGCGTGGAGGTATTTTTGAAACTGCCTTGGGTCAAGGAATACCTGAACTTTGAATTTAACTCAAAAGGCGTTTGCTACGCAGCAAGGGGTGAAAGAAGGGAAAACAGAAAAGAGTTTTCAAAAAGCGAATACGCGAAAATAATAAGAAAGCCAAGCGGCGTTTTAGAAGACGGCAAGTTTTACAGATGGATGCTTTCCGTGGAAATTCCAAGCACCTTGCTCGGGAACATCAAAGACTTGCGGATTGTTGAAGTAGAAGGCAATTTGTACAAATGCGCAGACCTTGCACCAGAGCCTCACTGGCTCACCGCCTTCCCAATAAATACGCCAAAACCAGATTTCCACAGGCCAGAGGCTTTTTTACCATTTATTCCTTTTGTGGATAAATAAAAACCCAAGTGTTACAAGCACCACTAAAGACATAACAACCCAAAACGCCAAGTCAGACTCCATATTAGCGGGATATTTTAAGTTCATTGAGAATGAGCTAACCACAAATGTTGGCACCATTATTCCAATGGTCAGCACGGTGAGCGTTTTCATCATGGTATTCAAATTATTGCTGACAATGCTGGCTCTGGCATCCATCATGCTAGAGAGAATATTGGAGAGATTTTCTGTTTGCTGCAAGCACTGCGAAGTTTCAATGGAAATATCGTCTAGCAAATCTTTCTCTGCTTCGGTAAAAACCAAATTGCGGCTATTTTGCAATTTGCGCAGCACAATTTGATTAGAGCCTATTGCATCCAAATAATAAACCATGGATTTGCAGAGTCCAAACATATAGAGCAAATATTTATTATCCACAGAGCTAATCAGCTTTGCTTCCAATTCATCGTTCACACGGCTTATTATGCGCAAGTGTTCGCTGAAATGGTAAGAGGAATAATTCAACAGTTTGAGTACAAGCATATTCAGCGATGTTATGCGAGAAAAACGTTTTTCGTCAACCAAAGGCAGCACGGCATCGCTTAAAATTATTATTTTATTTGAATACACAAAAATACCAAAAGAACTTATGCGAAACATAAATTGGTCTTCTGCATTATAGCTTTTAGGTTTTTTGAAAATAATGGCGGTATAATCATCTTCATATTCCAAACGGGCAAGTTCTTCCACGTCAAAAGCAGAAGAAATTGTGTGCTCGTCTAACCCACCAGTTTTTATAAGAGAATTTATCTCATCGTGATCTGGGCTAACTAGCATTGTGACTTGTGCCTCGTGCTTTTCGGTAGCAACAATCCTTCCTGCCTGCAACTTGTAATGCTTAACCATGCAGGGAAAATAGAAAATTCTACTTTTAAATTCTGATGTTTTTGAAATTCTTTTTGCCCCTTGTTCTTTTGCTTTTTGCCTGCGCACCACTGCGCCCGCTTGCACCTGTGGAAAAACCCCCAAGCACCCTGCCCGAAGAAAAAATAGAAGAGCCTCTACCGCCAACACCAACGCCAATGCCAGAACCTGTGGAACCAGATACTGCAAAAAAACCGATAATAGAAAAAAAAATAGATGTTGGAATTGGTTTTGAAAAGAGACTTGCGGTGATAACCTGCCCAGAAAAAAAATGGGAATTCAAAGCAGGAAAAAGCAGCAGAACAGAAATTGAGACAAAAGGGAATTGCACCTATGCCGGCAAAACTTATAGAGGCACTTGGATTGTGATTGCCGCAGACACAGGTGTAACCATAATAAATCACCTAGACACAGAAGATTATTTGAAAGGCGTTGTTCCGCACGAAATAGGCAAACTGAATTTAGAAGGCTTTGAGGCACTGAAGGCTCAAGCTGTTGCCGCAAGAACTTATGCTTACATACATTTAGGTTCCAGAAAAACCCAAGGCTTTGATGTTTACGCAGATACCCGCGACCAAGTTTACAACGGAAGAAATGACGAAGATTCCCTTGTGAACGAAGCTATTTTGGCAACAAGCAATGTGGTTATTAAATACAATGGCAATTTGATAGAGGCCTATTATCATTCAACCTGCGGTGGCAAAACCGAATCTTCTGAAGTGTGGGAAAAAGAGAGCAAGCCATATTTGGCAGCCGTTTCGGATTCCACAGAGGGTGGTATATTTTGCGAACTTTCGAGATACAAAAAATGGGAAGAGAAATTCAGCAAAACAGAGCTTGCAAAACTTTTTCAAAAAAATGCTACAAATGCAAAAGCAGATAAAATTTTTCCTTTTAGCAAAGTGGAGCAAATTTTAATAACCGAAAAATTCCCAAGCGGCAGGGTGAAAAGGCTTGTGGTTTTCACAGACAGGGGTTCTTTTGAAGTTTTTGGCGACAAAATGAGATGGCTTTTTCAAAGAGAGGGAAAAATTTTGCCAAGTTCATTGCTCAGTATTTCCCAAAACGGCAACGATTATATAATTAGCGGTTCTGGTTTTGGGCACGGCATTGGTATGTGCCAGTTCGGGGTTATTGCAAGGGCAAGAGCTGGCCAAAAATTTGACGATATTTTAAAGGCGTATTATACGGGTGTGAGTGTGGAGAGGTATTGATTTGCCCATAACGCTATCTCCTAATTTTTGAGTTAATCATTAATTACTATATTAACTACGAATGACTGCTAAAGAATTGTTTAGAATTGCGAAAAAAAATGGGTTTACCTTAAATCGTATAAGCGGGAGTCATCATATATTTGAAAAAAATGGACATATAGTTCCTATCCCGTTTCATTCAGGAAAAGATTTAAAACCTGGTTTGTTAAACGCAATTTTAAAACAGTTAGGAGCAAAATAGGAGGCAATATGAACTATGCTGCAAAAATAACGAAAGATGATGATGAGTATATCGTCTCTTTTCCCGATAAGCCAAACATAAATACTTGCGGCGAATCTTTAGAGCACGCTTTGGAAATGGCAAAAGAAGCTTTGAATGAAACCCTCGTGTGTGAGCTTGAATTTGGCAAGCATTTGGTTGCGCCTAAAACAAAAGAAAACGCAAAAAAAAGTTTATATGCCATTCCTGTTAAACCAGAAATTGAAATTGCATATATGATTTTTGAGGCACGAAAAGGCAAGCCTATAGCAAAGGTGGCAAAAGAAGCTGGCATCAGCAAACAAGCCTATCGCTCATTTGAAACTCCGTTTGCTAATCCTACTTTCAATACCCTTAGCAATATCGCAAAAGCTTTGGGTAAGAATTTGGAAGTTCGTTTGGTTTAGAAACTTTAATCCCTCACACACCGTACGCTGAAAAAATAATTCTTATCGTTGTAGCTCCAGTAGGCTACCTTGTCTGTGCAGACAATATGCTGATTGTAGGCGTATAAATCATGGTCATATTCGCTGGCACTCCACCAAACTGCCCAGCAACCGGCAAAGTTGAATCTGGAATCGTGGTCGCAAAAGCCGCCAGGCAGGGCAGAAAAACCGAATTTATCTTCCCCGTTGCCCGGTCTCCCTTTCTCATCTTTCCAGCCGCTAATAGTCTTGAGATATTTGCCTGCCGTCTCGCTTATGTATGGGCTATCCGTACCATTTGTGTTGTCTATAAAACGATACAGTTTGTCCCAATCCTCATTCTTTGGCAAGTGCCAATCTTTGGGGCAAGCCTTCATAGCCGCTCTCCAATCGTACAATCTCCCGTATTTATCGCAGTTGGCGGGTTTGTTATCATAGCACTTGCTGCCATTTGCATTGTAGTTCAAGTTCTTAGCCATCCAAGTTTGTGTACCGATTTTTACCATTTTGTATTTCTTGCCATCACGACTATCTGTAAACAGTTTCTCTTCCTCAGGCTTGCTCTCCTCCACTTTCTCCGAATTGCTGCTTTTCTCTACAACAACAGAAGAACTAGATTTTTTCTTTGTGGGTGTGGATTCGTTGCTTACAACCACTTTTTTTTGCCCACAACCAGCAAGGGCAAGGATAAGTAGCGACAAAATGAAAAATTGGGGCATCTGAGGGAAAATCTAGAAAAAAACCTAAAAAAATGAGGAATTTTATATTTTTTTAAAAAAAATCACTTTTTAGGATTTTTTTTCCGTTTTTTTACGTCTAATGTAATAGAGAGAACTCAAATGGAGAATTGATATGAAAAAAGTTTTAAGTATGCTGAAAATCCTGTTACTGGGGCTTCAGGCAATAGCTTGCTCTTCTGGTCATTATGAAAACCCAAATAGGCTTCACATAGAAATGCTAGACGTTGGGCAAGGGCTTTCCTTTTTGATTAGAGGGAGCAACTGTGATTTTCTTTATGATACTGGAACCAAAAATTCAGGTATAGATACAATGCTTCAAAACAGGGGGGTTAAAAGTTTGTGTTCCGTGGTTTTGAGCCACTGGCACGATGACCACGTGGGTGGTATTCCCTCTCTTACTAAAATGGCTAAAAACGGCGAAATTAAAATAAAAAGAGTGCTTTATGCCCGTGATATTCCTTTGGAAAACGTAACCAGCGGCACTTCTAGGTTTAGGGATTCTTGCCTAACTCTCCTAGCGCAGGCTGGAATAGAAACCGTGGTAATTTCACGGGGAGATACTTTGGCGGATTTTTTGCCTTGGACTACCAGAATTCTCCTTCCCACAGATGACAATTTGTTTTCTGAAAACAACGCAAGCGTTGTTATGCGCATAAGCGACTCGCAAAACGCCTTTCTGTTTATGGGAGATTTGGAGGCAAAACAGGAAAAAAATCTTTTGGAGCTAGAGCCTCTTCTTGCGGCTTTTGCCTTGCAAATAGGGCATCACGGCTCAAAAACATCGTCTTCTTGGGATTTTTTGGCACAAGTTCAGCCAAAAATGACATTCATAAGTGCTGGCAAAAACAATTCTTATGGGCATCCGCACTCAGGGACCCTAGCTAAACTACGCATCATTATGCCAGACACAACACAAATTTACCGCACAGACAGAGATGGAAGCGTACGTATTGAGTGGGTGTATAAGGTTGGAATGTGGAGGGAATAAAATTTTCTATATTCAAAAATTATGCCCAGCATACGTTGGATAAGAAATGTAACTGTAAACGGCTCCAAATGCACTTTGGAAATAATGGTTGGTGTGCAACGCATAGCAGATCGCTGTTATGTGCGCATAAATCAGGAACCGGAATTGTGGTTTACGCCTTCAGCCGACTCTCGTGATGAAATAGTGAACGAGGCTATGCAGATTTTATTCAAACGCTTGCAGGGCGCAGAAGTATTAAACTTAGATGGGACACCTTTTCAATGGGAATAAATCCACTTTACCTCGCCATACACGGGCATTTTTACCAACCGCCAAGGGAAAATCCTTGGACTGGTATTGTTGAAATGCAAGAAAGCGCGGCACCTAGCCACGACTGGAACGCCAGAATAGCAGACCAGTGCTATTCTCCCAATGGAGCCTCACGAATACTTTCTTCTAATGGACGCATAGAAAGAATAGTGAACAACTATAGCTACATGAGCTTCAACATTGGCCCAACGCTGATGAACTGGATCAGAACACAAAGACCAGACGCCTACAACCGTATAAAAGAGGGCGATATGCTCTCGGCTGAGAGGTTGAATGGCCACGGGAACGCAATAGCGCAAGTATATAATCACATGATTATGCCGCTGGCATCTGCAAAAGACAAGCTAACGCAAATTCGTTGGGGAATTCAGGATTTTGAGTTCCATTTCAACAGAAAGCCAGAGGGCATGTGGCTTGCCGAAACCGCTATAAATATGAATAGCGTAGTGGCTTTAATAGAGTGTGGAATAAAATTCACAATACTATCTCCAAAGCAAGCTGCAATGTTCAAATCTTTGAGTGGCGAACACTCCCCTTGGACAGATTGCCACAACGGCAATATAGACACCACAAGACCATACAGAATAATTCCAAGAGATTCAAGAGGAAAGAGAATTTGCGAAGGGCATTTGGATGTATTCTTTTACAACGCCGAACTTTCCAGCGCGGTTGGATTTGAGCATTTGCTCAGAAACGGCGCAGACCTTGGAAACAGAATTTTAAACGCAAAAGACAAAAGCAAAACCGGAGACCAGATTGTTTCCATTGGAACAGACGGAGAATCTTATGGGCACCATGAACCTTTTGGGGATATGTGCGCAGCTTGGCTTTTTGAGAAATTCTGTCCGCAAAATAATATTGTCCCAGTGAATTACGCTTGGTATCTGGAAAAAAATCCACCAGAATATGAAGTGCAAATCAAAGACCCTTACGACGAGGGTTCTTCTTGGAGCTGTGCTCACGGTGTTGGCAGGTGGTATAGAGATTGCGGATGTTCAACTGGCGGCGGTCCTGGTTGGAATCAAAAATGGAGAGACCCTTTGAGGCAGGCATTTGACAAAGTAAAAATGGTTGCAGATGAAATTTTTGAAAGGGAATTCCCTGTTTTGAGCGATTTGAATTGCTGGGATGCCCGCGATAAATATGCGCACGTTTTGCTTGAATCTGAAAATCCTGTCCGCAGAGAAGAATTTGCAGCCGCAGTACTCCGTACGCACACAAACGAAAGAGACAAAACAGATATGTTCTCTCTTTTGGAAATACAAAAATTCTGCCTTTACTCTTATACGAGCTGCGGTTGGTTCTTTAGCGATATTGAAGGTTTGGAACCAGTACAAAATATGCGTTATTGTTTGAGGGCAATAGAGCTTTTGAGCAAATATTTGCCAGATGAGAATGTTTTGGAGAGCGAAGTTTTAACCATTTTGAGCAAAGCAACATCAAATGAGCACCACAAAACAGGCACAGAAATTTGGACTGAATGGGTACGCCCAAAAATACCAATTCCTTGCATTTTTATGGCCGCCGAGGCTGTGAAACTGCATTTGGCTTTGCCTGCCCAGCCGTCTCCGCACATAACGGTAAACTCCTCTAAGAGTATGGACAATCAATTAATTTTGAATGCCACCTACACGCACCCAAATACTTACGAAACCAAAAGCGCAAATGTTTTGGTTGCCACCGATTCCATTGGAAGAGTTAAAATTGTGTTGCAAACAGCAAATGCAAACATAAAACGCATACCGATTTTTGTGGAAAAAGATGCTATTGACCAAACGGATTTTAAAAGCCTTTATCCAAATGCCTTTGTGCTTCGTATGCACGAACTTCCGCAAGATATTCTCGCAGAAATTAACGAAATGCACTCAAGGGTAAAACTATCCACAATTAGCAAAGACTTGCAAACTTTTTACGAAAGATTCAATATAAACCTGGATTGCCTTGCCGACCGCACAGATTCGCTTGCTGTTCCGCTAAGACAATGCGTGATATTTAATTTAACTGTAAAAATTAGAGAGCTTGCCCTGGAAACTCTTTACAACGATTCTGCTACTTTTGCCTTTGAAAAGATAAAGGAAATGAAAGAAGAGTTTAATTCACTGCGAGTTCCCCTGCAATACACGCTTTTAGATAAATTGTTCATGGAACGTTTGACAAAGCTAATATCAAGAGTTCAGGAGATGCAAAACCAAACTTTGGATAATACCGAAAATCTTCAAAAACTAGTTAATAGAATAACAGAGCTAATAACCATAGCAGATTGGCTCAATTTGGACATAAATAAAAACTATCTGGAAAATCATAGCTACGATGCTTTTTTGCTGTACAAAAAAGACCCGACAAAATATGCTATTTTGCAACAGATGTTCCAATGGCTGAATTTTGAGGCTTAAAAGAAACCCTTTGCTTTTGGTATCACGGGCTTTATTTGCATTGTGTCTTGCTGTATATCTTTCTTTTTGAGAGCTTGCAAAAATGCTTGCCCCGCCCACTCTTCTAATGAAAGCCTGTTTCGCAAAAGCGCAACCAGAATGTGCATAAGCATCTCGCAGTCGTAAACAGCGCGGTGCATAGATTCGTCTTTTATCTTAAAGTTTATTTCGTTTCTAGACTCAAGGGCTTTTGTTATGTTGCCCAATTTATAATCTGGAAGCTGTATTGTGTTGCGGGCTATTTTTATGCTGTCTAAAATTGGAAGCTGTGGTGCAGGAATGGAGTGTTTTCCATAAGCTGTGCTCAAAAATTTGGTATCAAACGGGGCATTGTGCGCAACAAGGCAGTTTGCATCATCGCAAAAAACCTTGAATTTTTGCAAGACTTCTGAAATAGAGGGGGCAGATACAAGCATATCGTCTGTTATGTGATTTACCTTTACGGCCTCGTTTGGTTTTGATGCCTTTATAAAAGACTGAAATTCCTCTATTTTATCTGGAACTATGCTCCCTCTGTTCTCTTTCACGGAAAACTTCACTCCGCCTATTTCTATTATTTCGTGTTTGTTATCGTCTAAACCTGTGGTTTCTAAATCAAAGGCTATTATTTTTGCAAAATTACTCATATATTCTCCTTAACCATTAAATAGGGAAATCCTTTAGTAAAAATAAATCTTTGCCGTTCAGTTCTATATATCCATTTTTTACAAGGGCAGATAATTCTCTGTTCACCGTTTCTCTTGTGGTGCCGCTCATCTCTGCCAATTGCTGTTGGGTTGGGCGGTTTTTCAATTTTATTGCAGTGCCGCTGGTGTGAGATATCCTAATGCCTCTTTCTTCTATGAATTGCATTATGCAAGACTTTATTCTCTCCTTAATTGTACTCATGGAAAGAGAAGCTATTTGCATATAGGCTTTGTTCAATTTTTGCGTTGTTTCTTTTAAAAAATCAATGAATAATTTTTGATTGTTTGCTACTTCGCTTATAAAATCTTTTCCCTTGAAAATTATAATGGAACACTCTTCCTCGGCTTTAACCGAAATGAAACTTTTGCCGCTTTCATTAAATAACTGTATTTCGCCAAAAAAATCTCCAGTGCCAAGCAAATTCAAAATGCTGTTTCTGGAGTTTTTGGAATCAGAAAAAACTTTGGCTTGCCCCTTTGCGATAAAAAATATAGCTCTGCGAGCATCGCCTGCAAGCATAATGGTTTCTTCGTGCTGAAAATTTTGAATAGTGGCTATTTGCGCAAATCTATTCAATGCAGCTTCGTCTAAATTGCTAAAAAAATCTATTCTGCGAAAAATATCTAGCATATTGACCGCTGTGTCTTTTTGCATTTTTCTAGATGACATAGAAGGGTAATGTAGAAAAATTACCAGCTAACTTTATCAAGTATTCCCTGTAAATAAGCAATAGTAATTCCGTAATTGGTTATGGGAATATTCTGCCGTTTTGCTTCTTCTATTCTGGACAATACATATTTGCGGTTGAACATACAGGCACCGCAGTGGATAATTAAGTTGTATTTTGTCAAATCCTTTGGAAAATCTGCGCCGCTTACAACCGTTACGGATAAATTCCCGTATTTTTTCCTCAATAAATTGGGGATTTTCTCTCTCCCTATATCTTCGCTAAGTGGTGCGTGAGTGCAAGCCTCCGCAATCAAAACGTGCGAATTTGCCGTTAAGCTGTCAATGGCTTTGGCTCCGCTCAAAAAAGTCTCAATATCGCCTTTGTATGCGGCAAAAAGCACGGAAAAAGAGGTTAGTTTGCTCTCTTTGGGCTTCTTGTCGTGTACAATTTTAAATACCTGCGAATCGCATATTATTAGATTGGGGGCTTTGTTCAAAGCGGCAAGTGTTTCATCAATTTGCCCCGTGACGCAGCTTATAACTATGCACTTTTTATCCAAAAGTTCGCGAAGGGTTTGCACCTGTGGGAGTATTAGCCTGCCTTTGGGAGCTTGTATGTCTTGGGGCATAACCAGCATAACTGTGTCACCTTCTTTAACCAAGTTGCCCGTTATATCAATTTCTTTATCGCTTGGAGCATTTCTAATCAAGGCTTCTTTGATTTTTTCAATATTGTTTTTTTTCAAAGCATTTACAATGATAATATCTTCATTATATTCCAATTTCAATTTAGCAACAATGCCTATAGCATTATTGTTTTCCATATCGTTGACTGCAATAATAACCTTAGCATTTTGTTCTTTAAGAGCAGCTACCCATTGCATTCCCTCTTCAATATCCATATCGCTGAACAGAACAATAGCCATATTCGTTTTTTTAATGACTTCCCTGCTCTTTTCAATGCGCAGAATCCCAATGCTGCTATCGTCTTCAAAGCCTGCTGTGTCAATAAATACAACGGGGCCAATTCCGTAAATTTCCATAGCTTTGTAAACAGGATCGGCTGTGGTTCCTTTTTGTTCAGAAACCAAGGAAACTTCTTGCGAAGTAAGGGCGTTCAACAAGGTGGATTTTCCGCTATTCACCTTACCGAAAATACCGATGTGGACTCTGGAGGATGTGGGTGTGGATTGCATTAGTTTTGTCTCCTAGTTCAACTAAATATAGTAAAAATTTTCTACATTTTCTATTAGATAAACGGAGAATAAAATGCAAGAGTATATTTATATTGTTCAGGCATCGTTGGAACCTTCAAAATGCAAAATTGGCAAGACCAGCGACCTTGAACGTAGATTGAAAGAATATAATAATATGACTGGTAAATCCAAAGACAATATTTACAAGTATTTGTTTGCTTGCGAGGTTAAGGATATGGCTCAGGTGGAAAATGATATTAAAAAACAATTTTTCCGTCTTCGGGAAGACGCAAGCAAGGAAATGTATTTTTGCAACCCTCACCTATTTAAGGATTATGTCCAATTTATTAAATCTCATGGATTGTTTATGAAAGAAATTTATATCAAAGAAGAAGATAAAAAGCAGGTAGTGAAAATTGTAAAGAAAACAACGCCGTCTCTTGATGATAGGGGACTGACCAGAAAAGCCATAATGCAAAAAGCACAGAAAGCAAAAAATGACGAATTTTATACCAGATACGAAGATGTTGAAAAAGAATTGTCAATGTATAGCAAAAGTATTTGGAAAAACAAAGTTGTTTTCTGTAACTGCGATGATGCTGTTGATACAGACAATAGAAATGCATCTGCGTTTGTTTTGTATTTTTTGCAGAATTTCAAGGAGCTTGGATTAGAAAAACTGATTTGCACTCATTATGGAGGCGGATTGGATATATTTAATCAGGGCGTGAAAGGTTATGTATTCACTTATATATTCACAAGGAATGGTTTCAAGGAAATAAAAGAGTACCCAAGAGGTTATACTGGTAGTTTTGATGAGCCATTGTCAATAAAAATTCTTAAAGAAGAGTCGGACATAGTATGCACAAACCCGCCATTTTCAAAAATGGCTGATTATTGGAAACTTGTCATTGAAAGCGGAAAGAAGTTTTTAATTATTTCAAATATTACAAATGTAAAAAACCAGCCATATATGACATACTTTAAAGAAGGCAAAGTAAGACCAGGATATAACAGAATAGATCATTTTTTAAGTCCAAAAAAAGAACTTGTGGAAGCATCAGGTCATTGGTTTACAAATATTCCCATAAAAACCAGACCGAAATATAAACACTTAAAAATAATGCCATTGAAAGAAATACCCGAAGAATATAAAACATATGATGATTCAAAAATATTGTCCGTTGAAAATGGATTTATTCCCAGTGACTACAAAAAGCCTTTTGCCGTATCTATTAGACCAATACTAAACGGCTTATTGGAAAAGGGATATGAACTTGTCAACGACAAAGAATATGTCCCTTATGTAAACGGCAAGCGTTGTTTTGGAAGAGTGTTGGTTCAAAAAATATAAAACCTAAACCCTAAAATCCCGCTCGCCGCCGTGTATTTTCTCCAGCCACACCCTAACTTTTTCCTTAATTTTCTCATTAGGAATAAGCTCCAGTTGCTCGGCAATTACCTTCTCGCCAATAGTTTTGGTCGCTTCGCTCGCATAATCCTCTAAATATTCTTTTAAAGTCATAAGTGAATTTGAAGGGCAAATAGTTGCTATTTGACCGCTTTTCACGAGGCTCATAAAACGGTCGCCAGTGCGGTTTTGGCGATAGCAGGCTGTGCAAAAACTCGGCACATAGCCTAAATTTAATAGCCACTGAACAACCTCATCCAAGGAGCGGTTATCTATCACTTCAAATTGAGCGGTGTTGTTTTCGGCTTTTTCTTTTTCTGCATAACCGCCAACGCTGGTGGAAGATGCGCCGCTAATTTGAGATACGCCAAGGGTTAGAACGTTTTTTCTGGACTGCTCACTTTCTCTGGTGGAAATAATCATTCCTGTATATGGAACGGCAATGCGGATAACAGCAACTATTTTTGCAAACAGAGAATCACTTATGCCATTTCCAAAATCATCTGGATTAACACCTTCAGCAGCGCGAACACGAGGAACGCTGATAGTATGGGGACCAACGCCAAAAACCGCTTCCAAATGTTCGGCGTGCATCAATAGACCCGTTAAATCATAGCGATATGAATTCAAACCGAACAACACCCCAATTCCAACATCGTCAATGCCCGCTTCCATTGCCCTGTCCATCGCTTGTGTATGATATGCGTAGTCGTGCTTGGGTCCTGTTGGGTGCAATTTTTCATAGCTGTCTTTATTATAGGTTTCCTGAAATAAAATATATGTCCCGATGCCAGCATCTTTTAATTTTTTATAATTTTCCACGCTTGTCGCAGCAATATTCACATTTACCCTGCGAATAGCTCCGTTTTTGTGTTTAATGCTGTAAATTGTGTTTATACTATCCAAAACATATTCAATTGGATTATTAACCTGATCTTCTCCTGTTTCCAGCGCTAAACGCTTATGCCCCATATCTTGCAAAGCTATAACTTCGCGCTTTATCTCTTCTTGCGATAATTTTTTTCTTCTGATGTTTTCGTTTTTAAGGTGATATGGGCAATAAAGGCAGCCATTTACGCAATAATTGGATAAATACAAAGGCGCAAATATAACTATGCGATTTCCATAGAATTTTTCTTTGATTTTTTTTGCCAGATCTTCAATTTCTTTGTTATATTTCGCATCCTCACATTCCAGCAAAACTATAGCTTCGCGGTGAGACAACCCTTTGCATTTACGTGCCTTATCTAAAATTTGCCTTATAAGCTCGCCGTTATTGCCATTTTTTTGGGCATATTCCAAAGCATCAAGAATTTCTTGATTGTCTATGAATTCCGTGGCTATTGCAGACTTTGGGTTGTACACGTACAACCTATTTGTTTGCTATCTTTTTTGCATTTTCTGAAATAGTTTCTATAACATCACAAGACGATTGTACTTTGTCTTTTATTTTAAGCACCATATCGTTTACTGTTGTTATTGCGCCATTCGCTTTTTCTGCCGCCTCTTTTGTTTGCATTGCTGACTCTGCCGAACTCTGGGCAAGGCTTCTTATTTCTTTTGCAACCACGCCAAAGGCAAGCCCGTGCTGCCCAGCTTTTGCAGCTTCCACAGATGCATTGAGGGATATGATGTTGACTTTTTCTGATATTCTCTCTATATCTGTTACCATCTGGTCGTACTTAGCAACAGCATCGGTTACTTCGGTCATGCTTGAGGTAATATTTTCAGTCATTTTTCTGATTTGGGCAGTTTCGTTGAAAATATTTTCATAGCTACTTAAGGAACTGCTTAAAATATTTTTTGCTTCTTCGTTCTTCTGAACAACTTCGCTGTGCATTTTTTGTACACAGTTTTCTGGAACATTTATGCCTTTTGCTATTTTCTCAGCCATTTCGTGACAAGTTTCGCAACCGCAAGCTGCGCAGTCAAAATTTCTCGATGCTTCATCTAATTTGTTCATAGCCATAAAAGCAGCATCTATTTTTTCTCGGTCAACAGGAATAGACCTTACTGTGGTTGGAATATAACTTCTGATAAAATCATCTAAGTGCAAGGTTTCATCAAATTTTTTGAATAAATCATCCATATATTTCAAGTTATCTTCCTTAATTGCGGCTTGGCGCAAGGCATCCATTTTGGAGTTGATTTCAAAAATATCAATCTCATGTGAGCAACCTGTTCCTGCATTGCAACCTTCTGCACAGTTCAACACATCAAACAGAACTGGAAGTTTTGACACTGGTTGCTTGGAGTATTCATTCAAAGCACCGTACACTATTTTTTGTCCTTCAGATTTATCAACTCTGAGCTTTCTTCCAACATAATGTTCAACACATTCCTTTAAACCGCCCGGCATTGGATACAGAGAGCCAAGACCAGCATCATAATTATCAAATCCAGTTGATTTTGGAGGCAAAACTATATTGTTTTCTCTCAAATATTCTTGCAATTTCCTAAAAGTTACATTGTAGTCCACAATATCGGTTGCATCAAATTCATAAGCCTTTGCCACACACGGAGAGAGTGCTGCGATTTTTGTTCCCACCTTTTCGTATTTTTGCATATATACCGCTGTGCAAAGCATTGGCGAATGTACGGGTGATAAATGTTTTAATAGTTCATTTTTGTGCATTAAAATATAATTCACAATTGCTGGACAAGGCTGAGATATAATGGGTTTTGGTCCGTTTTTTTGAATGTAGCGAATATGCGCCCAAGTGCAAATATCGGCTCCAAGCGAAACATCGTAAATCTTTCTCACTCCCATTGAGCGCAACCAGGTGAATATCTGTCCATAATCTTCAAAATTGCTTTTTATGGCAGGTGCCGCAAATACGCTTATCGGATTTCCCATTCGTAAATCCTCAAAGAAACTCTTGGTATCGTCTTCGGATCTTCTGGAACCATGAGTACATGCTGCTAAACAACTTCCGCAAGCAATACATTTAGTATTGTCCACTCTAACTTTGTTCTTTTTATTAGCATCCAAAAAAGCAATATTCGCTTCAGGAATTGGACAAACCCTAATGCAATGGTTGCAACCAGCGCATTTGTCTATGTAGTTTACAATTATTTCTCGCATTTTTCAAGCTCCGAAGGATAAATGTGTAACTTTCTCGCAATAGTATAGCAATTTAATATGTAGCTGCATACTAAAACTTATGCTCTTCTACTTGCGTAGAACTTTCTTGTTTTTGGAGCAATGCTTTTATAGACAATTTAACCTTGCCTTTTGGATCAACGCCCAAACACAGCACGGTAACTTCGTCTCCTATATGCAATGCATCTTCAACTTTTTCCAAGCGATGGTCAGTGATTTCGGAAATATGTATAAGACCGTCTCTACCCGGAAGAATTTCCACAAAAGCTCCAAAAGGCTGAATGGATTTAACCTTGCCTTTATAAACTTTGTTTGGCTCTGGTTCGCTTGTGATTTCCTCTATCATTTGCTTTGCCATAGCACCAGCTTTTGCACCAGGCGCAGCTATTTCCAAATTGCCATCGTCACTGATGTTTATTTTGCAACCGGTTTGGGCTTGGATTTTCTTTATCACCGCACCGCCCGAACCTATAACATCGCGAATTTTAGTTGTTGGTATGCGCATTTGAAGCATAGTTGGAGCAAGCCTTGAAAGTTTTGTGCGCGGCTCAGGAATTGCTTCTTTTATTTTGCCTATTATGTGCAACCTACCCTGCCTAGCTTGCTCAAGGGCTTTGCCCATAAGCTCTGGAGTAATTCCCTTTATTTTAATATCCATTTGGAATGCGGTAATTCCCGCTTCCGTTCCAGTAACCTTAAAATCCATATCGCCAAGGTGATCTTCTGTGCCAGTTATATCGGAGAGAATTTCAATTTTTCCGCCTTCTTTAACAGAACCCTTTTCGGATATTAAGCCCATTGCAATGCCAGCAACTGGGCTGCTTATTGGAACTCCTGCATCCATCAGCGAAAGACTGCCGCCGCAAACAGAAGCCATTGAAGAAGAACCATTGGATTCCATAATTTCCGATACAACGCGAATTGTGTACGGGAAACCTTCTGGCGTTGGAAGCACCGCATTGAGCGAGCGTTCTGCTAAATGACCGTGACCTATTTCGCGTCTAGACATACCGAGTTTTTTCACTTCGCCAACGGAATATGGAGGGAAGTTATAGTGGAGCATATAGCTTTTGGTAACATCGCCTTGCAGAGTTTCAATGTGCTGCTCATCGTTTTTTGTACCGAGTGTGCAAGTCACAAGTGCCTGAGTTTCTCCGCGCTGGAAAATTGCAGATCCGTGGGAACGTGGCAAAATTCCGAGTTGAATTTCAATGTCGCGAATATCAGTTGTTTTGCGGCCATCTATGCGCACACCTTCGTCCAAAATCATTTTTCGCATTGTGTCGCGCTCAATATCTTTGAAAGCAGCCTTTGCAAGATTTTTCAATGAACCGTCTTCTCCAACTATTGCGACAACAGCTTCGCTTGCAAGGGCTTTTTCTTCTAAAGCCTCCATCGCAGGGTAATGCTGAGTTTTTACCATTGGTGTGTGAAGCGTTTTGCAAAGTTCATCGTAAATAGCAGACTTAACGGCTTCTGCAATTTTAACAGCATTTTCGTTTTGCGCTTTTGGAGTTAAAACCATCTTTTGTTTTGCAAGACGTGCCACAATTTCTGTTTGCACCTTGCACAATTCTTTAATAGCCTCGTGCCCTGCCTGAATTGCATCTATCATAGTTTGCTCGGAAACTTCGTAAGCCCCGCCTTCTACCATGCACACGCTGTTCTCTGTGCCGCCAACCACCATATCTAGTTCGCAAATATCAAGCTGCGCAAATGTTGGGTTTATAACCGGCTTGCCTTCCACAACGGCAACCCGCACTGCGGCAACCTGTTCCTCAAAGGGAAGCTCTGAAAGCCCTATGGCAAGGCTCGCCGCACTAACACCGAGAACATCGGCTTCAAAATTCTTGTCTGCACTTAGAACCTGCACTATGAGTTGTACCTCGCGCCTAAAGCCCTCTGGGAACATTGGGCGAATAGGGCGGTCTATAATCCTCGCCCTGAGGGTCTCTTCGTCTCCGGGTTGAGCTTCTCTTCTTTTGTAGCCACCAGGCAAACGGCCTGCGGCATAAGCTTTTTCCCTATATTCAACGGTTAAGGGGAAAAAATCCGAGTCTTTTTCTGGGCCAAAGCACACAGTGGCAAGCACAAAGGCATCGCCCATTTTAACAACCGCAGAACCTGCGGCTTGTTTAGCTAAGCGGCCTGTTTCAAGCACAATTTCCCTTCCGTCTGGCAATTTAGCAGTAGCCTCTTCGGCCTTAAGCATTTTAAATTCTTGCATAATACCCCTTAGTTGCCGCCGCGCAAGTTTAATTCTTTGTGCAGGGCACGGTAGCCTTCCAAATCCTGGCCAGCGTAATATTTAAGGAGCCTTTTGCGTTTAGACACCAGCATCTGCAACCCACGTAGCGAATGAACATCTTTGCGGTTTTTGCTGCAATGTTCGGTTAAATTGATTATACGCTCCGTTAAAATACCTATTTGTGAGCGTACATTGCCTGAATCGCTGGCACTTTTGCCCAATTTAGCGATAATCTCAGCAGTCTTTTCTTTGGTTATGGTAGCCATTACCTATTTCCTTTTTGAATTATTGTGTTATTGGAAAATATAGTAAATTGGAAAGTTATCAGTTGGGTTATTGGGGAGTGGTTAATGGTAAATTCCTATATTCTACTTGTTATATGAGTAGCGATTTCCAAAAAACTTTGCGTGGGGAGCAGCAGCAGTTTCTTGCTGAACAGCGAAATAGGTTTCCTGAGGCAGAAACATTAAAAATTGACCTCCATTGCCACGATTTCAACAGCGATGAGCCAGACGAATTGCTCGGACGTATTTTAAATGTGCCCGAAACTTGGCTACCAAGCCAAACCCTGATAGATGGGCTTGTACGAAATGGGTGCAACGCTTTCACAATCACCAACCACAACAATGCTCGCTCCTGCTACCAAATGCAAGACAAGGGGCTTGATGTTCTAACAGCAGCGGAATTCAGTTGCCGCGTTCCAGATTTTGGCATAGGCATACACGTGCTCACTTATGGTTTTACGCCTGAGCAGGAAGCAAGGCTGGACAAATTGCGCAAAAATATTTATTCTTTTTTGGAATATGCAAGGCAGCAAAATTTGCCAACAATATGGGCGCACCCTCTTTATCATTATGCAGCTAGGCAGTTGCCTCCACAGGCTTTTTTCAACAAGATGATGCTCCTCTTTGAACGCTTTGAAGTGCTAAACGGGCAAAGAGATACTTGGCAAAATATTTTGGTGAAAGAGTGGATAAAGCAAATGTCGCCAGAGGCAATAGATAGATATGCCAAGGAATTTTCCATTGACCCAAAAAATTATTGTGTTAATCCTTACAACAAATATATGTCTGGGGGTTCGGATTGCCACATGGGTATGTTTGCCGGAGCAACCGGAACTTACTTGCACGTGCCAGACCTAGCGGAAAAATTGAAAACGCAAACAAAATCGCAACTTGTGCTAGAAGCTATACGAAACGGAGAAATGGCTCCTTATGGGCTATATCAGCATACCGAAAAAATGACAATCGCTTTGCTCAACTATGCCTGCCAACTGGCTCTCAATGCCCAAGACCCAGGTTTGGTACGCATATTATTACATAAAGGCAGCACCAACGATAAAATCATAGGCTTTATGATTTCCAATTTGCTAAGTGAAGTGAAGCGGCACAATGTCACCACATCGTTCATAAGAATTTTCCAAAACTGCATGATGGGCGAGAAACCGCCACTTTTGAAAAAACTGTTGATAAATTCGGCTTATAAACCCATATTCAAAGAAGCAGAAGATATATCAAAAACTCATAAACGTGGCGATGAAAACTTGGTAAAAGATTACTATAACTCAATTATGAATATAAATAATCGCTTTTACGATATTCTAACATCTCGTTTGGATAAAAAATTGAGCGATGCAAATTTTGAAAATAAATTTAAAAATCTTTCCATAAATGAGTTGATAGAGAAATTGGAATTGCCCGCATCTTTGAGAAGCTACTTGGGTTCTAGTGGTTCGGAACAGAAATCTGATTTGAATTTGTCTGAGTTTTTAGATGGTTTGTCTTTTCCATTTTTTGGCTCCACGCTTTTGCTGGCGGCACATTTTGCAAGCACAAAAACCCTGTTCAATGCAAGACCTGTTTTGCGCGAATTTTCAAAACAGCTGAAAAAATACGAGCACCCAAAACGCATAATGTGGCTCACAGATACCTTTGGCGACCCCAACGGAGTTTCCACATTCCTCAAAGAAATGCACACCGAAATAAAAAGACTCGGCTTGCCAATTGATATGGTGGTTTGCAGCTCAACCGTTAAACCAGACGATAATTTAATAGTGCTAAAACCTGTGAAGGAATTTTCGCTTTCGGCATATCCCGATTACAGTTTTAGAATTCCCATGTTTGTGGAGTTGCACAATTTATTTGCCGCCGGCAGCTACGACCGCATTATTTGCTCAACCGAAGGAATTATGGGCTTGTTCGGGATTTATCTCAAACACGCATACACGGTTGAAGCCTCGTTCTATTTGCACACCGACTGGCTTATGTTTGCTCGCAAGGTGCTAAATATAGAAGGACATAATTTAAGCAGAGTGCGCCGTTTGCTGCGTGTTTTTTACAACGCCTTTGATAAAGTGCTGGTGCTAAATTCCGACCAGAAAAAATGGCTTTCGGGAACACAAATGAATATGAATCCTGAGTGCGTACATCAAACAGCGCATTGGGTAAATGAACGCTTTAAACCGCATAAACCCGATAAATGGGAAGCGTTTAAGTTGGATGAAAATTGTCGCGTTATACTTTACGTTGGTCGTGTGAGCAAGGAAAAAGGAGTGCTTGAATTAACCGACCTTTACAGCGAAGCGAAGAAAAAATTTGACAATGTAAAATTGGTTGTGGTTGGCAAGGGACCCGCTATGGAACAGTTGCAAAGCGAAAACCCCGATGCCATTTTTTTCAATTGGATAGCACAGGACAAACTCCCCATTCTTTACACTTCGGCAGATATATTGGTACTTCCATCTCGTTTTGATACTTTCGCAATGGTGGTGCTGGAAGCGCTCAGTTGCGGTTTGCCTGTGGTTGCCTATAACACAAAAGGTCCAAAGGATATTATAAAGCATAAACAATGCGGTTTTCTGGTTGAAACGCAGCAAGAAATGCAACAAGCTGCCCTAGAATTTTTATCTAACGGCAATGCAACCGAATTCCGCAATTCAGCCATTGAACGCGCCAAAGCGTATAATGCGGATAGCATTATAAACGAGTTGTTGCGTGTGGTGGGGATGTGATTTTGTATATTACTAGAAGTTATATAAAGGAGTTAATATGGTTGTAAATGTTGCAGAAAATATAAAGCCTGTTTCTTACATAAAGAGCAATGCTTCTGATGTTATGGATTATGTTTATGAGAATAAAAATCCGGTGATAATAACAAAGAACGGCGAGGCAATAGCTGTTTTAGTTGATATTGAAACATATCAAAAAACGCAAGATGCTTTTGCTTTGTTAAACATTATCAAACTTGGAGAAGATGATATAAAAGCAAAAAGAACAAGGAAAGCAAGCATTGTTTTTTCCGAAATTAAGGAAAGGCTGCAACGGCAAGCTAAATGATTAAAAAATATTATGTAAATTTAACGAAAGGGGCAGAAACAGATTTAGAAGAAATAGTCTCTTATATTGCAAATGATAGTGTTCAAAACGCTTTAAGAATTTTGGAAAGATTACAGAATAAAGTAAACTCTTTGAATAGAATGCCTGAACGCGGTAGATATGTCCCCGAATTGCTTGATAAGAATATTAGAGAATACAAGGAACTTATAGAAAATCCGTGGAGAATTTTTTATAGAATAGAAGAAAATGAGGTATATGTTTTAGCTATAATAGATGGTCGCAGGAATGTACAGGATATTTTAATTGAAAAATTAATTAGAAAATAGGTAAATTATGATTCGAATTTTTTGTATATTATCCCTGTGGAACAGAGGATTTATGAAAACTTTTGCTGGTGGAAGCACGGTGTTATTTATCACATATACCCGCAGAGTTTTTGCGACTCCAATGGCGATGGCATTGGAGACTTGCAAGGCATAATCAAAAAATTGGATTATCTTGCGGAACTCGGTATTGAAGCTATATGGCTATCGCCCATTTACCCCTCGCCTTTGATAGACGGTGGTTATGATATAACAGACCACAAAGGCATAAATCCAATTTACGGTGATATGAGCGATTTTAAGCAGTTGCTTGAAACTGCGCATAAAAAGGGAATTCGTGTTATATTAGATTTGGTGTTGAACCACACATCAGACCAGCACCCTTGGTTTTTGGAGTCGCGGAGTTCAAGGGATAATCCAAAACGCAATTGGTATATTTGGCAGGCTCCTAAAGACAAAAAAATTCCGCCGAATAATTGGCGTACTAATTTTGGGAAAAAAGCTTGGAAATTTGACCAGACTACTGGCGAGTATTATTATCATTCGTTTTTTTATGAACAGCCCGATTTGAATTGGCGAAACCCCGAAGTGAAAAAAGCAATGTTTGAGGTTGTTGAGTTTTGGCTTGAACAAGGCGTTGATGGTTTTAGGCTTGATGTTATCAATATGCTTTACAAAGACAAAAAATTACGCAATAATCCCATAAGTAATTTTATATTGAATAGCAAAGTGTTTAACCGCAATCGTGGTAGCGTATATGAAATGCTAAAAGAATTCAGGTTGCTACTCGACAAATACCCCGACAAAGCAAGCGTGGGCGAAATATACGCAAACCCGCCAGGCGACACAAAACTCGCTTCCAGTTTTTTAGGCTCTGGCACAGATATGTTGCATTTGGCATTTGATTTTTCCTTTGTTTTTACAAGGTGGAAAGCCTCTTCCTATTACAAAACCATTATAAATGTTTATCGCAAATTGCCAAAAAAAGGCTGGCCCTGTTTCTTTTTTTCCAACCACGATGTAGGTCGCAGCACTAAACGTTTTGGTTTTGGCTTTACCCTTTTCAAATATCACAAGGTAAAATTGCGAGCCTTGCTTTTAATGACACTTAAAGGCACGCCCTTTATTTATTACGGCGATGAGATAGGAATGGAAAATGCGGATATAAAAAAAGAGCATATCCGCGATTTGTATGGAAAACTTTTTCATCCTTTTTTCAAAGGGCGCGATGGTTTTCGCACTCCAATGCACTGGGACAACAGCGCCAATGCCGGATTTAGCACCGCAGAACCTTGGCTCCCTGTGCATCCCAATTACCATAAAATAAATGTTGAAAACCAAAGGGGCAAAAGCGATTCCGTTTTTTCGGTGCATAAGCAGCTTATTGAACTCAGAAAAAAACACAAAGCCTTGCAACTCGGCAATATTGATTTTATACTTAAAGGGCATAGAAATATACTGGCTTATGAGCGTTGGTGGGAAGGCGAGAGTTTGCGAATATTTTTGAATTTTAGTTTTACCAAAAGAGAAGTTCATTTAGCAGGGAATTTGGAGAGGGCAAAGGTGGTTTTCAGCACACATTCTGGAAAAACCATCATTGACGGGGATAAAATTGAGTTGAAGGCGCTTCAGGGAGTGGTGGTTTGGGTGAAGTGATTTCTATATTACTACCCAAATGATCAACGGCAAAACAGAAATTCTCGGCATATTTGCCTATCCGGTGGAGCATACAAAATCTCCAGCTATTCAAAATGCACTTTTGAAAAATTGCGGAATAAATGCGGTTTATGTGCCATTTCACGCGGAAAAAAATTTGAAGGAAGCTGTGGAAGGTTTTAGAGCAATGGGTTTTAAGGGGGCAAATGTTACCATTCCATTCAAGGAACAGATTGTGCCTTTTTTGGATTATATTTCACCCACATCCAAAGCAACAGGTAGCGTAAATACCATTTATTGGCAAGACGGCAAACTCTGTGGAACCAGCACGGACGGCTTGGGGGCTTTGAGAAATTTGGAAGAAGCCGGAATTGAAATCAAAGGAAAAAATATTGCTATGCTCGGCAGCGGCGGTGCTGCAAAAGCCTTGGCTTACGCCTTTTTGAAAGAAGGCGGTGCAGCTTCACTAAAAATTTTCAGCATAGAAGCGGACAAATGGACTTTGCATCTTGAGAATTTGAGTGTGCATAATTATGACGAAATAAAAAATCACAAAGATAGCATAGACTTGCTTTGCAACGCTACACCGATTGGAATGTACCCCAACATAAATCAAAGCCCGATAGACAAATCCATTTTAAACAAAAATATGGCGGTTTTTGATATTGTATATAATCCGCTTAAAACGCGGTTTTTGCAAGAGGCAGAGGAAATTGGCTGCAAAACTCTTGGCGGAATAGGAATGTTGATTCACCAGGGTTTAGAGAGTTTCAAATTGTGGTTTCCAAATTCAAAACCAGATTTCAAAGTGGCTTTGGAGGCTATTGTCTGAACCCCGATTCACCCGATTTTTAGGATTTTCCCGATTGTAAATATAAACGTAGGGGCAACCCTTGCGTTTGCCCCAAATGTGAAATGATATTTATTAAACACATACAACCACAAATTAAAGTAGTGACACGTTTTTTGCATTATAAAAATCAGTATTTAAAATTTGGCGAGAGGCTAAAGTTTTTTAAAAAATAACCGATAAGGAGAATAGACAATGAAAATCAATCCCCATAATTACAACCCCAGCTACGATTGGTCTAATAGGCGCAGTTTTGACGAAGCTACTATAAACGCAGCTCGCGCCCGTTCCTCTGATAACCCTGCGGCGGTAGTAAGCATAAGCCTAGAAGCCCTAGCTAAAGCCGCAAGCCCAGAAGTGCCAGCGGAAAACGCAACGGATAGTATGTATTGCAATTATATACGATCTTGGTATCACGAAGTATATGCAGAGGCACATAAGAATGGCACTTCTTTTGAAGAAGCAATGAAAACGCACGGCAAGGAAATTGCGGAATTTGTCGTTGGGGAAAAGATGAAATTAGAAGCGTTTGTCGCTGGGAAAAACCCTGAAGAATATCCTGAAGGCAGAGAGCAAAAAATATTAGACGAATCAAAAGCTTTTTTAGATGGCATTGCTCGCCATATAAATGGGGAATCTCTTAAAGACGCTTTTAAAGATTATGATATTGAAAAAGCTGCTGAAAAATGGGGATCCGTATCTTCTAATACGTCTTATTGTGAAAAATTCGATAAAGCTTCAAATAGCAAAATAGTTGGTTACTGGAGCCAACGCTACGAAAGATATGTTTTCCCACCGGAACCAGAACAGAGCGAAGAAATCAATGAAGATATTCCGCAAAAAGAGTACGTCAAAAAAGCTCCGCCTAAAGACAGGAATGCTATTTTTAAGGATGTTGCAGGACAAATGATTGCTTCGCTTAACAAAAAAGAAAACGGAGTTGCAAGTGGGCATATTAAAATAGGCGATTTTTCCCCATGAATATCACAGAAAATACGCACACGCAAAATTCCGAAAGAACTAGCAAATATTCCAAGGCATTGCGAAATGAAAAGGCAAGCGAACAAGCCGAGACCGCTGAACAAGTCAAAAAAGACTCTGTTGAAATAAGCAGAGAGGGGCGATTTGCGGCGTTGCAGATTAGAGAATTAGATACGCTCAATGATGTTCAGTCTCTATCTAGTGCCGCAAAAATAGCTGCTGGCGTTTCGGAAGAGTATAATGCTCCGTCTAATGCGGAGTGGGATGCGTTGATGAAAGAAGCATACAATCTTGCTTCAAAAACCTTAGTAGTAACCCACAGAGAGGTTGGGCAGGGTGCTGGACTTAGCTTTATTTTGCCTTCAGATTATCAAGATAAACTTAGCGAGCTGGCTAAAAAACATATAGATGTCTTTAACTTGGCTCTAGATTCTTTTCGAAACATAATCAGCCATACTACTTCTATGAAATGGAAAAACGAGGATGAAGAATATTATGCAAAAATCGCAGCAACTACTAAAGACAACGATGTAGATATTATGCAAAAAACCGCATCTGCTAAGGACAACGAAAATATTCCTATTACGGAGTTAGATGGTATTATAGAGTCATCTTTGAACATATATTTTGCCAAATTTTCGAATTTCGGTGAAGGGTATGTCAATAGATTCCGTGAAATGTGGAGTTTTGGCTTTAAACAAACAATGAATAGTTTTACTGATTTATCAAAGTCATCGGCTCAGTTTTTAAATGGCACTTACAATTTAATTATGAAAAAGTTCGATAATTGGCAGGAATAATTAAATATATCGGCTACTCGTTAAAATCTGGAACGATTGGTCCGTTTCCGTTTGTCGCATTTGCTGATTTTGGTCTAGGCTATGCACATACGAATGTATCAAAATATTTTTGCTATAACGGAGGTTTGTATTTCGATATCAATATGGGTGTGGGTATTTCGTTTTAATATTTCTAATATAAAAGCCACCACCGCAAAATCATTCTACATTTGAGTAGGCACAAGACCTACAACGCCATAATCTCGCGGCGTGAAAGCCCTGTATAACGAACAATCTTATCTATAGCCTCACCACCAGCTTTCATAGCCTTAGCGGTTCGGCTTATGACTTTTTCCGCTTTTGCCTCTGCTTTTGCCACTCTTGCCTCTGCTCTAGCTTCAGCTTTTGCCACAGCCTTGTCAATAGCTTCGTCTATGCCTGTATCTACCAACTGCTTCAATGTCATATCTACCTCCACAAACTCCTTGTATTTGCCATAGAGTTCCAAATTCATATTCAACAACCTACGCAAAAGCATAGCTGCATCCTTTGCCGTAATATAGTTATTTACCAGAACGGTAAAAACGCCCATCTACAAATGCTCTACCAAATGTCTGTTATACTTATTTTTCACAAGCCTTTGTCAGAACCCCGATTCTCCCGATTCACCGATTTTCCCGATTTCACATTTAATATTCCGATTTCGGGGAATGGGCTTATCAATATGAACTCGCTTGAATTCCAATTCTGTTGAACCAAAATTTATCAATAGTCCTATTGGTATTTTATATGCCTCTAAATAATTTTTTGCCTGAGACAAATGAACCCTTTCCAAAGCTATCAATGCTTTAAGCTCAACCATTATTGAATTTTCAACGAAAAAATCAACTCGGCGAGTTCCAATTTTAATGTTTTTATAGAATATCGGCATTTCCATTTCCCTTGCGAAATTTAAGTTAGCCGATTTCATCTCTATCTCCAAAGCACGCTGATAAATCACCTCTTGGAAACCATTTCCAAGCGTTCTATGAACCTTCATAGCACAGCCAATAATTTTACTAGTGAGCATTTCATACTGCATAATCGGGAGAATCCTCAAAATCGGGTGAATCGGGGTTCAGACAATTTGCCGTTTATCAAATGCACCACTGCGGATGAGCTTGCATCTTTTATTATGCTTTTGAACATCAAATCAAATAGTTGGGCTGTTTTTCTGGACATAGTTGGAATATAATTATAAATATTGGAAAAATGGTCAAAAAAGACAAAAATCGTATATTTTGCATACAATTGTATGCAAAATAGTTTAATTTCTATATTATTCCCCGAATGAATAACATTTATTTCACAGGTTTTATGGCGAGCGGAAAAACCCGTGTGGGCAAAATGCTTGCAAAACGCTTGAGGTTGAACTATGTGGATTCCGATTCTTTTATAGTGGAACGCACGGGCAAAAGCATATCGGAAATTTTTGAGCAAGATGGCGAGGCTAAATTCCGCGAGTTGGAAAAAGAGGCGATAAAGGAAATTTCCAAAAAAGAGAGAATGGTCGTTTCGCTTGGAGGCGGAGCTGTTGCGAGACCTGAAAATGTTCAGGTAATAAAAAGTTCCGGTGTGTTGATTTGCATTAAAGCCGATCCTGAAATTTTGAGCGAGCGCATTGGGCGAAACGATAAACGCCCCTTGATGGCAGGACTAGAGCCAAAAGCAAGGCTTGCAAAAATCAAAACTATGCTTGCCGAGCGAGAGAAATTTTATGCCAATGCGGATTTTAGCATTGATAGCGATGAGATTGGACCAGAGGAGAGAATTCTCCCCCAGCTTTTGGAAAATTTGAAATTGTGGAGACATTTGGAAGTTAGAGTTGAACCCGCTTCTACGGGGGGCTACCCTATTTTCATAGGGAAAAATATTTTGGATCATTCAGAAATTCTGCTCCGAACATTGAATTTGCTTCCGCAAAACGAAATGCTAGTTTGCACAGACTCAAATATAGCTAAAAAACAGAAGAGGAATTTTGAGCGACTTTGTTTGCAAGCAAATGCCGCTAAACAATTTATTTTCACAGCCGGAGAAAGCAGCAAAAATTTGGAAGAACTCAACGCCCTTTGGACTTTTATGCTAAAAAGCCGCTACTCCCGAAAGAGCTGTTTATTGCAATTCAGCGGTGGCGTGGTTGGCGATATGGCTGGTTTTGCCGCAGCAACCTACCAAAGAGGAATTTCCTTTGTTCAGTTCCCCACATCTCTTTTGGCGATGGTGGACAGCAGCGTTGGCGGCAAAGTTGCAATTAACCACTCCGAAGGCAAAAATATGATAGGCGCATTTTACCAACCGAGAGCCGTGATGTGCGATTTATCCGTTTTGAAAACACTCCCCGAAGAAGAATATTACGCGGGACTTGCCGAGGTTGTGAAATATGGAATAATATACGATTACGATTTTTTTGAATGGCTGGAAAAAAACACAGATGCAATTTTGGAAAAAGATTCGGCAGCTTTGAAACACATTGTAAAACGTTCTTGCGAAATAAAGGCAGAAGTTGTGGGCATAGACGAGCGCGAACTTGGGCTTAGGGCAATTTTGAATTATGGTCACACATTTGGACACGCAATAGAAAAATTAACTGGCTACAGCAAATTCTCGCACGGCATTGCGGTGGGGCTTGGAATGAGAGTTGCTGGCAGGTTGTCCACAATATCGGGGCGTTGGAGCAAAAAAGAGGAAAATAGGCAAAACGAGCTTTTGAGCAAATTTGGTATTCCAAAAACATTAAACGAGTTCGGAGTTAAATTTTCTTTTGATGCAGCTTGGCAAGCGATGGGAGCAGACAAAAAAACAGAAAAACATACCAGATTTTACATTCTGCCAATAAAAATAGGCAAAGTGGAAAAAACATCAGAACCTACAAAAAAACAGGTGTTTGAGGCATTTGGATGTATATATTAGCACTTATATTTGCACTCCTATTTATTTCCTGCTCAGGTTATGACAGGGAAGAATTCCGTATGGAAGTTGGAAAAAAGTATGCTCTGACAAAATGGCCAGATAGCACTTATATAGATACATTGGATAGGTTTTTCAAATATGAGCCATTGAAACAGTCTGCGAAGCAAAAAGTGGAAATGACTATGAATATGAATAATATTATGAGCTTGCCACAAAAACCCACTCAAAGCAAACCTAGAACAAGTACGCCAAATACATCAAATACAGCGAACACACCAAAAACAAGCGAAGCAAAAACGCAGTCTTTTCCAGATAAGTTCTTTTATTCTTTGAGCAAACTTTTGGAAAATCCCGGCAGCAGTGAATTTGGCAAAAAACACAGAGCAAAGGGCGGCGAAACTTTGGATGAATTGCTCGTTAGAGTTTATGGTCCGCAGGCGAAAAAAGTTCCTAAATATGTTTCCGAATCAATGCTAAAACAGCTGAACCCCGGCACGGATTTTTCTTCTATGGCAGAGGGAGAGACGGTATTGCTGCCGGTGATTAGGTAATCAAGCCACAAGAGCAAGCTATATAACCTACTAGGCAAAAGGGTGAATGATGGGATTTGAACCCACGACAACTGGAATCACAATCCAGTACTCTAACCAACTGAGCTACATCCACCGTGGAAGCATAAATATAGTAAATTTGCCCTGCCCTGTCAAATTTTCTAAATTAAATCCCATGTTTCACTACCTAATTTTGATTTTATCTGTTCTACTACTCGCCTCTTGCTCCTCACCATTCAACTTAACAGACAGGAGCGGAAATACCTTTGTTATTGAAAAACCACAACTTGAATATGGCAGATATTTGGAGTACAAAATAGGCGAGGCAACAAGAGAGCTGGATGTAGAAGAAGTTGTTTCTCTGTCCATTCCAGAAGCAGAGCCAAATGTTTTTGACGGCAAAGTATTTTACCCTGCAATGCTATCTTTAGAAGATACCACATCCGTTCCAAAGCAGGGATTTATTTGTGTAGAGGGGAACTTAATTGCAGATAATGCTGGCAAAAATTTGAACATTCCGCTTGCTGATATAAAAGAACTTAAAAGGCAGGAAAAAAAATAAGGTTCAATCATGTACTCAATAACTTTAACTGAATTAACCATAAAATCCGATTTAAGGGCTATAATTGGCGCAATCGAAGGCGTTTTGAATGTGGATAGGCGCAACGCGATTGAAAAAGCCAAAAATTTGCCGCTTATTCTAGCAGAAAATTTGCCTAGAAATGAAGCAGAGTTAATGGTAAATATGTTTGAAGGTATGGGAGCAGGCATAAAAGTGGAACCTGAGCTTACCGCCGCTCCAGCAGCACCGCCTGTGCCTGCTAGAGAACCCAGAGAAATAAGAACTGAACTTCCAAAAAAAGGAGTACATTGGGGATGTCTTGTTTTTATGATACTTTGCCTTGTTGGTTTTGCAACTTTTGCAAGTTTAAAGTATGAATGGATTATGGAACAGTTTAAACCAAACCCAAAGAAAGCCGAAAAACTTTTGCTAGAAGGCAATATGGGCAAGGCAAGATATAGCATACGAAGGCAGCTTTCGGAAAAACCAAACGATGAGAAGCTTTTGATTTTGCAAGGTAGATATTATATAGAACTCGCTCGCAAAAGAATGAATGTGAAACATTGGAAAAACTATGGACAAGAAGGTGCTATGCCAGAGCTAGATTCTGCGGTGGCTTTTTTTCGCAAAGCTGAATCTATGTATTCAAAAGACGGCAGTATTCCAAGATGGATTTCTGCAGCGGAGTTAATGAGAGGTTCACTAGATGCGGCAGAAACTGCCGCTCGGAGAGCAATTTCCATTGACCCACAAGATCCTGATAATTGGAATCAGCTCGGTTCTGTGCTTGTTGCTATGGAACTGATTAGCCAAGCAGAGCCGGTTTTTTTGAGTACACTCAAAATAGATCAGAATAATGCCGCCGCCCTTAAAAATTTGGGTATTCTAAATCTCTATTACACAAAGGATGTGCCGCGGGCTGCTAATTTTCTTTTTACTTATTACAAACAAAAAGAATCCGTTGCAGATATGAACTCCTACCAACTCCGCACAGATTTAGCCACCGCAATGCTCGGTGACTTTAACCCACCTTTTGAAAACTTGTGGCCTCAGCCTCTTGACTTTGATGAATACGAATCAAGACGTTCTAAGATAGCCACAAATCCCAAATTGAAAACCGATTATCTGTTGCAAGAAGAGCTAGGTTTGCTATATATGTCCAGAGGTGAAAAGCTTGCAGCCGAAGATTGCTTTATTAAAGCCATACACCTAAACCCAAGAACGGAATCTGCCAGAAAAATGCTTGCCATTATGTATATGAAAGAAGAGAGCTACGACAAAGCACTCAAAGTTATGCAAACTGCGGCAGACAACAGATCAAGAGATCCATTCTTTTGGAAGAACATAGGCTTCTTGCAAAAATACTACAAAATAGATGCGGTAGAAGCAAATAAAGCCTGGAGCCGCTATCTTGCGCTTGGCGGTGATTTTTACGATAAGCGAGTTAGGCAGGAGATGAAATGATAGTCTTGCTTGCAGATTCAGATAAAAAATTTGTGAACGAAATTTTGGAAACTTGGTCTATAACAGAAGTTTCTGTGACCGCTGTAACCAATACCGCAGATATGATCTCCGTTGCAGCAAATGGCGATATTTCCGTTGCTTTTATAAGTGCAGATTTTTTGTGGATTGCAGAACTTGATGCTGTTTCATATTTGAAAGACCACAACCAAGGCATTGAAATTTTTGTTTTGTGCGAACCAAAAAAATTGCCAGCGGCAGAGTCTTCAGTTTCGTGGGGAGCAAACAAATTTTTGATAAAGCCTGTATCTGTGTTCATCCTTGAAAACACGGTTAGAAAAGCACTACAAAAACACAGCAATAAAAAAAATTACCAACTGATGGAGAGCCAGGTTTTAGAAGAACTTTTTGGCAGCACGCCCGAAATGCGAAAAACATTAAAAACCATTTACAAAATAGCCCCCACCGCAAGCACTGTTTTAGTAACGGGAGAATCTGGTACAGGCAAGGAATTTGCCGCCAATATAATACACCGCCTCAGCAAAAGAGCCGATGAACCTTTTTTGGCTGTGAATTGCGGAGCCATTCCCGAAAACATTGTGGAAAGCGAATTGTTTGGCAGCCGCAGAGGTGCATTTACTGGTGCGGTGGATAAAAAAGGCCTGTTTGAAGAAGCAGATGGTGGCACTCTTTTTTTAGATGAAGTGGCGGAGCTTTCGCAGTCGGTTCAGGTTAAACTGCTACGCTTTTTGCAAAACAGGGAAATTAGGCGCGTTGGCGAAAACGAAAACAGAACCCTTGATGTTCGCATTATAGCCGCCACCAATCGCAATGTTTTGGAAGAGGTTAAAAAGGGAACATTCAGAGAAGATTTGTATTATCGCTTAAACACTTTCCACATAGAATTGCCACCGCTCAGGGAAAGGCGAAGCACCATAAGCAATCTTATAAAGCACTTTATAATAAAGCATCAGAACAGTACAGGCAAAACAATAAGGAGCATAAGCCAGCCTGCGCAAATGGCATTAACGAGCTACGATTACCCAGGCAACATAAGGGAACTTGAAAACATAATTGAGCACGCAATGATAATGGCAGAGGGCGAAGAAATATCATTGGAAGATTTGCCAGAGGCTTTGCACCCAAGCTACAATGTCCCAGAGAATAGATATTTACTGTCTTCATCGGTAGCAAAACCCGAAGAATCTCAAAAAAACAATAATGAAAGCGAAGACCTGCCATTAGCAGAGCTTGAAAGGCGGCATATAATAAAAATTTTTGAAAAATATAAAAGCGTATCCCTAGCTGCAGAAAAACTGGGGATAAGCAGAACAACCTTGTGGCGCAAACTCGAAGAATATAAATTGGAAATTACTGACCACTGACTTGCATCCAAAAGGCGCGGTAATTATCTCTATCTTCGCCTTTGCGGAATTTAATTGCAGACTCCGGATGTGAATTGAAGAATCCGGTTATCATTTGCGGAATTATATAGCCCCATTCCAATTTCTGTTCTTTTTGCAGAGGCATAAAATCATTCGCAATAGAATCCAAAACCGGGCGCACATCAAATTTGGGATTTTTCAGGAAACTCAGCAATAGTTCCGTTGGACAATTGCCAGCTCCGCGTCCCATGCCGTAAATCGAGCAATCCAAATAATCCACGTTATTTATTATAGCCTGAATTGTGTTTGAAAAGGCGAGTTGCTGGTTGTTATGGCCGTGAAAGCCGAGCTTTTTGGTTTTAATCCACTTTTTGTAGCGTTTTGCCAGCTTGTCTATGTTTTCTTGGTAAAAATAACCAAAGCTATCCACAATGTAAACTACTTCTGTATTGGCCTCTTTTTCTGCTTGATCCAAAGCCTCGTCTAGTTCAGGCCCGTTGTCGCGGCTTGCCGCCATTATGTTTATTGTGGTTTCGTAGCCAAGGTCGTGGAATTCATTTACCATAGCAATGCACTTGTCAATATCGCGAGCATAGCAAGCCACGCGCACCATATCGTAAGGAGATTCTTTTCTCGGCTTTATTTTGCTCATATCTGCCCTGCCAATATCTGCCATAACAGATACTTTAGGGCCATTTTCAACGCTTTCTTTCATCTTCCAAAGCAAATCATCATCGCAGAATTTCCAAGGTCCGTATTCTTCCCTGCTAAACAACTGGGCTGAGTTTTTATAACCTGCTTCCATATAATCAACGCCTGCTGCTGCAAGAGCCTTATAAACTCTCTGCACAAATTCAAAAGAAAACTTGTGATTATTGATTAGACCGCCATCTCGTATTGAGCAGTCTAAAACCTTTATTGATTCGCGAAACATATTAACCCCGTTTGTAAATTCTGAGGTTAATATAGAAAACTACCTCACAGCTACTCGCATTGTTCGGCTGCCTACCTTCACAATATACATTCCTTTTGTCTGAACCCCGATTCTCAAATTGTCTGAACCCCGATTCTCCCGATTAGAGGATTTTCCCGATGTGAATACGAGTTTGCCTTGGATGTTGTACACTTCAACCTTTGCGTTAGATGGCAGGTTTGAAAGCAAGATGGCGTTGGTGGTTGTGTGGACTAATATGTTGCCTACGCTTGCGCTTTGTGGAAGAATAGGAGTTGTTTTGGAAACCACTGCTCCGCTTTGGCATTTTTCCGTTTCGGGGTCATACGAACTGCCGCCACATAGGGAATAAACCTTGCTGTCGTTCCAGCAGAATTGCTTTTCATCGTTATACCAGCTGCTTTTCCCGCATTTGTACTGCAATGCACCGCCTGAGCATTTTTCATATTCAGGATCATACGAATTGCCGTTGCATAGGGAATAAACTTTGTCATTATAGCAGAATTGCTTATCATAGTTTATTGTGCTAGTTCCGCATTTATCTACCGTAATGCTTGCGGTTACGCTGGCTGGCTGCGAGAGCGTGTAGTTGTCTGCATCTGTGCCGAAAAGAGAAAAGTCCCTGAATGTTACAGTCTTGTTGTTTCCGACATTTGCGTTGTCAAATGAAGCCGTGCCTTTTATAACGGTTACATCATCGCTGGGAATTTTTCCGTTGATAGTAGCAGTTCCGGTAACCGTAGCGGTTGTGTTGCCATCGTACATTTTGCTCGCTGCCGATATACCTGTGATGGTGACGGGTTTTGGCGTTATTGCAAAAGATGTTTCTATTGAACCCACGTAATTTCTGATTCCAATGATTATGATTCTTACGGTTCCAACATTCCTGTTATTGGAATAAGAAACTGTGTAATCAGTATTTTCTGTGAGTACGGTTCCGTTAAGCGTTACGGTAAATGCAGGTTTTATTGCTGAGCCTGTGTAAGGTTGTTGAGATGGAATAGAGGAGATAACTGCACCGTCTAAGACAGTTTTGCCTACCAACTGCCATTTTAAAATTGGATAGTTGTTTCTGGCTGGCATAACCCAAGTATTTTCAAAATCCCAGCCAACGTAGGTGCTTTGGGTTTTCATCTCGGCTGTAGTTTTACCTATTCCTTTGTCCGTGTCTGTTTGCCCAGAAGTCTGCCTGTCGTAGTAGCTGCTGCTGATTGTGCCGCTACTGTAGTTAGACCCGACCAAGCCGCCGACACCGTCACTGCCCGTTACTTTACCCGTGGCGTAGCTGTTGCTGATTGTGCCGCTACTGTAGTTAGACCCGACCAAGTTAAGCCCGACCAAGCCGCCGACATATCTGCTGCCCGATATGCTGCCGATTGCGTAGCTGTTGCTGATTGTGCCGTCGTTACGCCCGACCAAGCCGCCGACATAGCTGCCACCCGATACGCTGCCGATTGCGTAGCTGTTGGTGATTATGCTATAGTTACCCCCGACCAAGCCGCCGACATCCCTGTTGCCTGCGACCCCGCCTTTGCCTTCGTCAATCTCTACGCCTATGCTCTTTATTTCGGCACCAGAATATATCTCACCGAACAAGCCCACACGTTCCGCCGCGGGTCTGTTTATCCAAAGCCCTGATACTTTATGATTATTCCCGTTGAATTTGCCATAGAAACTATTGCTATTATTGCCTATAGGCTGCCAGCCTGCACTTGTGTTGGCAATATAGCTGCTCAAGTCTATATCGTTCTGTAATTCGTAATATTTGCCTGAGTTGCTACTACCGAGGCAATTGCTGATAGCATCCAAATTTTTAGCTTCCGATATCTTGTAGGGATTAGTCTCTGTCCCAGCACCGTTAGTAAAACCTATTCCGCAAACGGCAGCAATGATTTTGAATTCCACCAACTTAGCTTGACCGAGGTAACTGTCTTTGCCAACTATTTTTAATGTTGCCGTGCCTGTTTGAATGTTATTGTCGTAGGCATATTCAAAGTTAGTGCCCTCAGTTAGATTATTTCCATTGATGCTTATGCTTGTTGGTTTTGGGGTTATTGGGCTGCCTGTCCATGTCTGGTTCGGTATAGCGGCAACTATGGCATTTCCAAAATGATCCTGATTTTGCCAGAACAGAGTAGGATAGCCGTTGTTCTTTCCAGAGCTTATTTCCCAGATGCCTTCAAAGTCCCAACCCTGATATGTGCTTTTGGTTTTCATTTCGGCGGTGGTTTTGCCTATTCCCGTGCCAGTGCCCGTCATGCCAGTGGTTCCCATATCGTAGTAGCCGTTGCTGATTGTGCCGTCATTATTCCCGACCAAGCCAGCACTATAGTGAGAGTAGTAACCCGTGCCCGTAACTCTTCCCGTAGCGTAGCTGTTGATGATTGAGCCGCTGTTCCACCCGACTAAGCCGCCGACAAAGCTACCCGATACGTTTCCCGTAGCGTAGCTGTTGATGATGGTACCGCCCATGAATATATACCCGACCAAGCCGCCGACAGAGCTGCTGCCCGTTACATTGCCCGTGGCGTAGCTGTTGCTGATTGTGCCGTAGTAGTTATACCCGACCAAGCCGCCGACACCGCTGTTGCCCGATACTCTGCCCGTAGCGTAGCTGTTGATGATTGTGCCGCTGTTAGACCCGACCAAGCCGCCGACACGGCTGTTGCCTACGACCCCGCCCTTACTATTGTCAATCTCCACGCCTACGTTCCTTATCTCCGCTCCACCAACGTCACTGAACAAGCCCACATGTTCCGCCTCAGGTCTGTTTATCCAAAGCCCTGATACTTTATGATTATTCCCGTTGAATTTGCCATAGAAAGATTTATTTATACTGCCAATCGGCTGCCAGCCTGCACTACTTGTGTTGGCAATATAGCTGCTCAAGTCTATATCGTTCTGTAATTCGTAATATTTGCCTGAGTAGCTACTACCGAGGCAATTGTTGATGGCATCCAAATTTTTAGCTTCCGATATCTTGTAGGGATTAGTCTCTGTTCCAGCACCGTTAGTTAAGCCTGTTCCGCAGTCGGCAGCAATGATTTTGAATTCCACCAACTTAGCTTGACCGTCGTAGCTGCCTTTGCCAACTATTTTTAATGTTGCCGTGCCTGTTTGAATGTTATTACCGTAGGCATATTCAAAATTAGTCCCTTCGGTTAGATTATTTCCTTTGAAGCTTATGCTTGGCTTGGGGGTTATTGGGCTGCCTGTCCATGTCTGGTTCGGTATAGCGGCAACTATGGCATTTCCAAAATGATCCTGATTTTGCCAGAACAGAGTAGGATAGCCGTTGTTTATTTCCCAGATGCCTTCAAAATCCCAGCCCACATAAGTGCTTTTGGTTTTCATTTCGGCGGTGGTTTTGCCTATTCCCTTGCCAGTGTCTGTTCTGCCAGTGGTTTGCTTGTCGTAGTAGCTGTTGATGATGTTGTTGTTGTTGTTCACGACGCCTCCTCCGACCAAGCCGCCTACGACTCCGCTGTTGCCCGATACTCTGCCCGTAGCGTAGCTGTTGATGATTGGACCGCTGTTAGACCCGACCAAGCCGCCGACACCATCGAAGTTGTCCGCGTTGTTGCCCGATACGCTTCCCGTAGCGTAGCTGTTGATGATTGTGCCGCCGTTACACCCGACCAAGCCGCCGACACCATTATCAGCATAAGGGGTGGTGTCAATGCCCGTGCCCGATACGTTTCCCGTTGCATAGCTATTGCTGATTGTGCCAGCATTGTTATACCCGACCAAGCCGCCGACATTTCTGCCCGTCTTGCCCGATACACTTCCCGTAGCGTAGCTGTTGATGATGGTACCGTTCACGAATATATTCCCGACCAAGCCGCCGACACCGTAGTCACCTGCGACCCCGCCCTTACTATTGTCAATCTCCACGCCTACGTTCCTTATCTCCGCTTCAGAAACGTAACTGAACAAGCCGACATTGTTTTCCGCAGGTCTTTTTATCCAAAGTCCAGACACCTTATGACCATTCCCGTTGAATTTGCCCGCGAAAGGATAGATACCATAACTGAAACCACCATCATAACTTATCGCATAACCTATCGGTTTCCAGCCAGCTCCACTGTTATTCCCCGCCCCGGACAAATACGAAGTCAAATCAATATCGTTATTCAAAATATAATAGTTATTTCTATAATAGTTTTCCGAAGATTCCAAACACTGATTCAAATTCTGCAACTGCTCTGGCGTGCTAATCTTGTAAGGGTCTGTCTGACTTCCAGTACCACCAGCAAACAGAGACGCTGTGCATTCAGCAAAAGATGTGTGAACGCCGATGACGCACAAAACGGCAAAAGCCAATGTTTTCATAAAACTGTTTTTCATAAAGAAACTCCTCTTTTAACGTGAAACTTGAAACGTGCATCTCCGCACAAGTATGTCTTATCAATCTTGCGGATCTTCATAACTGTTCTCCCTCGTTGTAGTTGGTTCTTCACACCATAAGGGGGGG